>Ga0265301_10002569_pt1 | contig 20662 bp, 23 predicted proteins | sample AusTroGonzalo_MG_2_FD_193488 | JGI IMG/M metagenome (GOLD analysis project Ga0265301, IMG submission 193488) | Bovine rumen microbial communities from tropical cattle in Woodstock, Queensland, Australia - Gonzalo_04 | ecosystem: Host-associated > Mammals > Digestive system > Stomach > Rumen ... | reverse complement strand
ACTTACAAGGGACTTGACCCTCGTAGATTTACAAACGAGGCAGGACTTCCTTTCGACGTTGTTAAGCTTGAAGTTGGAGATATTATCCAAGTTACTAAGGACTTCTTCCAAGCTAGCTATGACCCCGATACAGTAACTGGTGCTGACGGTGTTGAGCTTACAAGCGGTAAGTTCCAAGCTATCGTTAAGAACTGATTGTAGTTTATTGATAACATTATTTGAAATTATAAGGAGATTTTGAATATGCCTATGATGGAATCTATTGTCACTTTCGCAGGTGGCAACGAAAACGCTCTCAATACATACAAAGGAATGAGAGATTATTACTTCCACTACATGAGTACTGTGGAAGGTAAGAATGGATACGGCGATTTTGATAATACTGTATCCCTTGACGAGAAAGAACAAAAGATGCACAAGGCTCTTCTTGCAGAGGTTGAGCGTGTTGGTGGATGCCCTAGAGGCGATATGTCATTTGAAGCATGGTCAATGTCACCCCAAGTTAAGTGGGCTACATTTGCTGTAGTTAATGCTATGATTGACGCCGTTCTTCCCGATACAATTATTAAGTCTATTGGTATTTATACAGAAATGAATACTGTTGGATTCGGTGAGACTCTTGAGTTTGAAGTTCAGCCCAACTCACTCTTCACAGTTAGCAAGTCTAGCAACTCCCAAAGAACGTCATTCAACAAGAAACAATTCGCTATTAACGCTACTCTTCAAGCTGTAAATCACCAAATTACAGTTCAAACACAACTTTATAAGGTTCTTAGTGGAAAAGAAAACCTTGCTAGATTCGTTCGTAAGGCTATTATTTCTATTGAGACAGCTATGCATAAAGAGGCTTATCAAACACTTGCTTCTCTTGTAGCTAATGGTTCGTTCCCTTCAGCTCTTAAAGAGACAGGTTATACTGCCGCTAAGGCCATCACACTTGCACAAACTGTTGAAGCTTACAACAATGGTGCAAAGGTTGCTTTCGTTGGAACAAAGAAAGCTATTTACCAAATGCTTCCCGATGCTTCAAAGGGTTATAGAATGATTACTGATGCTACAGCTCCTCAAATCAATATCGTTCGCGGTATCTTTGATTGGGATATTATTGAGATTCCTCAAGTAGCAACAGGTGATGATTCAGATTATGGTCTTGCACTTGCTGATAATAAGGTTTACATTATTTCTATCGGCGCTGAGAAGCCTATTAAGGGCGTCCTTGAAGGAAGTTCAATTTCTTATACTAGCGACTTCTATGATAACGCAGACCTTTCATCAAGCGCAACAATTCAGAAGAGATGGGGCTTTGGAGCTATCTCAAATTCTGTTATGGCGTGCTTGACCGTATGATAAAAAAATAACAACGAGTTATCGTTTAATCGCGTGAGGGGTTTATCCCCTCATGCGAGTACATAAGAGAAAGAAAGAAAGGATTTTACAATGGCAGGAAGACCAAGAAAGACGGCAGTTGCCGAAGAGAAAAAGGCAACCGTTGATGTTAATGAAGAACTCATGAAACAGCTTAAAGAGATGCAGGAACAACTTGCAAAACTCAAAGCCGAGAATGAGTCACTTAAAGAGAATCAAGAGGAAGAGGAAGAAGAACTTAACGGAGATACCGAAATAATGGTTATCTCACAGACCATTGGTGGACTTACAATTTCTACTGAGGGAAATGGTATCGGAACTAATTATAGATTCGATAAGTTTGGAGATGTTCAAGATATTCCGTTCTCAGACCTTAAGGAAATTGTTAAGAATAAACCCAACTTTGCAAAAGAGGGTGTATATTATATCGCTAATGAAAAGGCTGTAAAGAAGCTTAGACTTACAAATGATTACAAGAATATTATTAGCAATGACCTTTTCTCACACCTTCTCGACGAAAAGCCCGATGTGGTTGTTGAAGCTTATAAGAAAGCTCCTAGATTACAGAAAGAGCAGATTGTTGGCATGATTGAGGAAAGACTTGCCGACAAGAAGGAAGTTGATGGTAACGTACTTGTTAAGATTGGAAAGCTTTGTGGAAAAGATTTCCTCAGAGAAGAAGACGAAGAAGAGTAAATAAAAATCTGAGAAAGGAGTAAATAATGACAGCTTTCACAGATATCTATGACCAAGCGTTAGTAGTAATGCAAGATTATACTTTAGATAACCTAGCTAATACAAATTATGATGCCTTTCTCATTTTTATGAAAGGATTACTTAAGAGCGGAATACCGTTCTTTAACTGTTGTTTAAATAGCTTAGATTATGAGGATGTAGAAGAAACTGAATTAGACGAAAATGGCAATCCCATAACAGTGACTAATACTTATTTCACTGCTGACTTAACGTCCAAAGAACAGTCTATACTTGCTATGTGTATTGTCTATGAATGGTTTAAGCGTGATGTTAATGACGCTAGACAGTTCAGACAGAAACTTAGCACAAGAGACTTTAAGATTGAAGCGTCTTATCAGTCTTTGCAAAAGCGTAGTGAATATCTCGATAAGATGAAAGAACAGATTTGTCAAGAGATACAAAACTATCAGATTGCAAATATGGACTCGCTGTATGATGCATATGGGGGTCTGTGATGGGAAAGATGACTTTTTATTCTAATTATCTTAATCAAGTTGCTCAGTCACCTAATCAAAATTGGAGACAGACGCAACAAGCTATCATTGATGAGGCTTTTGATAATTCAACGATAGCTTATTATGATATTTACGAAGAAGGTTATCCGTTTGACTTTAAATTTGTTAATAATCCTCCATGTTGGGTTAGTACAGTATTAGATGTTACGACAGGTATTACGAAAGATTCAGACGACTATAGGAGTTTGTATTTTAAAGATACCGCTCATGAAGCAGGACGTGGTAGATATTTCAAGTGGCATGATAATTATTGGATTGTCTATGAAACTACCACATCCGAGCTTGAGTCGATTTCTACATGTAATATCAGACGTTGTAATAACTGGCTCAGATGGGTTACTGACAAAGGTGAGTTAGTTGAATATCCATGTGTTATTGAGAATGAACTTACGAGTGGTAACGCTCAAGTTGCTAAGACGATTACACAGGCTAACTCACATATTAATGTTATTATTCAAGGCAATCCCGATACTTTGAGTATTGGAAAGGACACTCGAGTAATATTTTCGGGTCAGCCTTTTAAGTTCTATTCGGTAAACAATTATGCGCAAGTTGATTTTACAAATGATGATGCACCACTATTGTTTATCAACTTCTATTTGGATATGACAATTGATGAGGATAATCTCAAAGAGAATATTGCTAATGATACGCGCAAAGAGTATCATGTTGAATATGACATTAAGCAGATAACCAATTCTAAGGGTAAGGTTGGAAAACTCGAACCCAAAGTATATCATAATAATCAACTTATAGATGACGTTAAGATGGAATTTATATCGACAAATACAGATGTGGTTACTGTGGATGAGCATGGTAACTATGAATTGATAGATGATGGTGTAGCTGTAATTATTACACAGATTAAAGGAAATCCTACTTCCGCAGTTTCAATTCCTATCTCTGTTACGGATAGTATTGTACCTACGTACAGTATTGTCGTTAATCCTAATATAAATTACATAAAACAAGGTCGTTCAGTGGTACTAACAGGAAAAGTAATTGATAACATGAATAATGTTACTAATGAAAAAATTATGTTAGTAATAAATGGCGATACTAAGTATTATAACGTTGTTGATAATGGAGATAATACTTGGACGCTAACCAATAAACTGATGTGTAACGACCCTATTACGTTGACATTTACTAATTCTACATACAATTTGACATATTCTATGCAAATAGAATTGAAAGCTATGTTCTAAGGAAAGGAAGAATAAGATGGCGTTTAATAATTATACCTCACTTCCTTCTGTTCCATATAAGATAATATCTTACCTTGCTGAGAATAATCAAAAGTTATTCAAGGCATTGTATTATCAAGATAGTAATGCTTTATCTCAGCCCGATTTGACGTTTGAGCAAATCATAGATATGATTTACGTTGATGAAGGAAAAGAAATAGATAAGCATATCTTTTTGAAACCTTTGGTCGGTGATGAAATGATTGACTCGGCTACACAACTTAGGTTGTATAAGTATGGAATATCACCTACTAGTTCAATGGTTTCTGTTATCAATTACAGATTCGATATTATTACAGGTTCTAAAATATCATTGGTATATGATGATGGAATTCCTTGTAATAGACTCGATATAATTGAGACTGAATTACTTAACACATTAAACGGGATAGACCTCTTTGGTACGGGAAAATTTCAATTTAACAGAGACTTATCTACGACTGACAAACAAATATTATCATTATCCAATTCTAAGGCTTTCTTCGGAAGTATTCTAATGATGAGCGTTAGATGGGTAGGAATTACAGGTGATGAATGTGGACAATGATAAATTAAATTATTATTCTCGGTATTATTTTAGTAGTAATAAACCCATTCCGTTTAAATTAAAATATAACGACTATATTATACATATTAAACCTGTCACGGTTGAAATGTCGGCATTTTATCATGATAATGTTGGTATTTTACTAATAGATAAAAACGTAGAGAGTAGTGTTGAGATTATCTCTATGTCATATTTACAGTATCTTGTTGACATTCTGTTTAAAGTAGAAGATTATCAAAGAATGTTAGTAACTATTCTGAATATATCCTTGGGTGATGAGTATACATATACTATGGGTCACGATGAAAAGGGTAAAGTTTATTTGGGAATTGTGAAGGATAATGAAACTATAAGTAGGATTACACCAAAAGAATTTGATAAGATTTCAGATATAATATTAAATTATAATGACCCTAACTTCGACAATAGGCGTATATCAAAAGATATGCGCGAAGCTATGGAAAAATATTATAAGCTGAAATTTAAAAATCAATACATGCCAACATTAGAAGAAAAGAAACTTTTTGTGTCATTCAAGAGCGGCTTGACACTTAAAGATATAAATGAAATGTCATATAGGCATTTTGAGATTATGTATAATCAGTGTGTAAGTAATGACATATTTTTCTCGCAGAAGATTCTTCAAGCGAGTGAGAAATATAAAATAGATGATTTAGTTTACCCTCTGTTTAGGAAGAAAGAATCACGATTTGACTTCTTGCAAAAAGCCGAATCCTTTGAATCAAAGGTATCTAAGGCGGCGCAAGGATAATAATTTATAGAAAGGAACTTAAAATATATGTCATATTTAGTTGCGGGCGTTGGTCGTGTTGAACTCTTCGACCCTAGCACAAATGCGCTTATTCTTACATCTCAGACTCTTACAGAAGAGGGTTTGAGTTTTAGTTCGACCGCAGAAGAGGCTAGAGGTGGAATAGGAAACTCGCTTCTTGGTAAGTATTACCACGATTCTAGTTTCAACCTTACACTGACAGACCAACTTTTCGATTTACAATACCTTGCACTTAACTGCGGTGGTGCAATCACAGCTTCGTCTGATGTTATGACTAACGAGCAGGTTACAGTTGCTAGTGCGGGACAGATTGATGTTACACAGTCTCCTGTTGCATTCAATGGCTCAGTTGTTGGATGGGTGAAACGTAGCACAGACAGTGACACAAAGTATCAGCTTGTTTCATTCACAGGCAAAACAGCACTTGTTGATGGTGCTCAAGTTGGTGACGTTTATTGCGTTAAGTATTTCACAACAAATGCTTCCGCTAGAAAATTCGTTGTAAATACAGCTTATGTACCTTCTATCGTTCGTGCGGTAGCTACATTCCCTCTTTTCAAAGCGGGAACATCACAAGACCAATATACAGCAAGTTCACAGGTTGGTGAGGTGCAGGTTTTAATCCCCAGCTTCCAACTTGAAGGAGCACAGGAACTTTCCCTTACAGCAGGTGGTCTTTCAACAGCATCTCTTAACGGTTCTGCACTTTCAACATTTGACGGAAACGGTGGATGTTCTAATGGCGGTTACTACGCTATTATCACAGAAGTTATTTACGGACGTGGAGTATTTGATAACGTAGTTAATATTGCTGTTGCAGATTCAGACCTTGACCTCGAAGTAGATGAGGGACAATCACTTGTTATTTATGCTATTTATTCTGATGGCACAGAGCCTACAATAATTGATAACTCACTCCTTACATTTACATCTAGTGACGATTTGATTGCTACTGTAGATGATACAGGTAGGGTTGTCGCTCAAAGTGCAGGAACTGCTCAGATTGAGATAGTTGCAACTGACGTTTCAACACTTAGCGCTTATGCTGTTGTCACAGCTACAGCCCCTAGCCCTTAATGATTATTAGAATAAATTAGCAAATTCATAAATTCCTAGAGACCATTCTTTTGAGTGGTTTCTAGGAAATTTTTTACGGATTTGGGTACATAAAAATTTTATAAAGGATGACGTTAACGATGTGTGAGTACGCTTATTATAATGACAAAGAAACTTTTAGAGCAAAGTTATATTGTGGATTACAAAAAGGCAAACCTTGTATCTATTCTAGGTTTTGCGTAAGGACGAATAAATTCGTTCCTAATGATAAAATGGAGACTTGTTTTATGGCAATAGAAAAGAAAAAGAAAGATATCCCTAATGAATCTTATTATGTTAGGTTCGTCAGAAAGGGTTACTTATACGTAGAAATTGACGGCAAAGTAGTTAAAGTCAAAGATACTATAGGAAACGTAAATAACTATGTCTATTTGCGTGTAAAAGATGGTGGTTACGAAGCGTCGCTTACTCCGTTTGTGGAAGAAGTCGAGGTAAAGGACGTGGAAACTGAAGATATTAACGACGAGATTAATACTGCGGTTATTGTTGGAGAGGGTTTAACTTATAGTAATACTGATATATCAATTATTGATTATGGCGACGACAAAGAAGAAACAAAAGAAATAGAGACAGAAGAAGAAAAACCCGAAGAAGAAGTTGTTAAACTTAAGAAAAAGAGACGTTATAACAGGAAAAAGAAATCAGATGACTAAGAGAGAGATATATCAAGGACAAATTTATATTTGTGACTTGGGAGAAAGTATAGGTTCGGAACAAAGCGGAGAACGACCATGTTTAGTCATACAGAATAATATATTGAATGCTACAAGTAATATAGTAATAATTGTTCCAATAACCTCAAAGAGAAAGAAAAGACTTCCTACCCACTACACATTAACTAGTCAAAAATATCCTTTCTTGATTGGAGAAAACACAGTATTATGTGAGTGTGTCAGAAGTCTGTCTGTAAAGAGACTAGGGAAATTAGTTGGTCAGATTGAAGATGATGACCTAGAAGAAATTCTTAAAACAAATGAATATGCTTATAAAAACGCCAATAAAATCACCAAAGAAAGAAAGGTACATGAGTGGCAGTAGATATTTACTGATGTTAAAGACATATACCCTCATTTGACGTTTTAAGGCGATTTAAGACGTTTTATGTTTTATTTGATAGTTTTATCATAAGGCTACTAAAAATTGAAATTAGACCCCAAATTTTATCATTTGGGGATATATTTATAGGAGATTAGAATATGGCATACACAATAGATAAAGTTGGTGGTTCATCAGAAGCAAAACATGCTGAGATATTTGGTGTATCATCAGATAATAAGCCTACTGATGTTGCGCTTAATGACCTGTTTATCGAGCTTGATACAGGTGATGCTTATTTTTGGAACGGCAGTGCTTGGCAACAAATTGGTGGTTAATGGTAAAAAAAGGAGATTTAAAATATGGCTGATATGGTAACATTGGCGCTTGCCAATACCTATACAAAGAAATCCCTTGAAGGAGCAGGAGCTTTAAAAGGTGATAAAGGTGACTCTGCCTATCAAATAGCCGTTAATCAAGGTTATGATGGCACGGTTGACGAATGGCTTGCATCACTTAAAGGAGAAAAGGGTGAGCAAGGTATTCAAGGCGACAGAGGACTCCAAGGTGCTCAAGGAGCTACAGGTGCTCAAGGACTCCAAGGAATCCAAGGTATTCAAGGAGAAAAAGGTGACGACGGTTATCCGTTCTTGATTTATAAACAATATGATGATATTAGCGAGTTTAACGAGTCAGATTTCCCCGAGATAGGTCTTATGTTCATGATAATGCAGATGGACTATGACCCCGAAGACCCAACAACTCCTATCGGATATCCCGTATATAGATATACAGGAGAAGGAAATCCACCTTATTCACTCATAGTTCATATGGCTACTGAGGGAATTAAAGGTGACAAAGGAGATAAGGGCGACAAGGGCGACCAAGGTATACAAGGTGAAGCGGGAGTTGGAGTTCCCACAGGTGGTAATGCAGGTCAAGTATTAGTAAAACAGTCGGGAACTAATTATGATGTAATTTGGGCTGATGAAGATGACGCTCTGACGGCTAATGTGGTAAGTAACACAGCAGTTGGTGCGATTCCTAGCGGAACAACGCTTGCTCAAGGAACTACATTTACAGAGTTCGTACAAAAATTGCTCGTTTCTGAATTAGCACCCACCGTATCATTTTCAATTAGCAATAGTGGAAATAGAGAATGGGGTACTTCATATACCGAAACGTTTACATTTAAAGTAACTAATATGGGAACATCTACTAAGGTTAAAAGTGTTGCTTACTATGCTAATGATGTTTTAATTCATACAGACCCCATAAATACCACAACAACAGGTACATGGGATTATATTTCTACGCCTGTAGATACTACTACAGTGTTCAAGGCTATAGCTACTTATACTAAGAGTGATGGCTCTGATGCTACGATAACTAAGACAGCTAGTATTAACTTCTATTACAATAAGTTCTATGGAACGGTGGATAGTCTTACACCCGATGAAGCAACCGTTGAAGCGCTTACAAAGACACTTGCTACATCAAGAAGTTTGACAACAAGCTTTACAGTAACAGCAGGAAGAATCTGTTATGCTTATCCTAAGTCTCTTGGAGCTTTATCAAGCATCAAAGACGGCAATGGATTTAGTTTATTCGATTCATTCACTCAAACAGAAGTTACATATACTCACAATATTAATGAAACGAGTGTAGCATATTATAGATACGTATTAACAGACCCTACTACGGTTATGAACTATAATATTACATTTAATTGATATAGAAAGGATAAAATATGGCAGGCATACCGATAGCTGACAATTTCAATATACAAATGCAAAAGCCAATAGACGGTAGAATGGCTTATTCCACATTATCCTCGATGAAGTCGCAAGCCGATACGAGTATATATGATGGATGTTTAGCATATTGTTCAGAGGACGATAAATATTATAAATTTTTGTCTACTAATACAGTAGACCCCGATACAGGCAAGTGGAGAGAACTTCAAACAGGTGGTGGTGGAACTACTTATACCGCAGGAGACGGCATTGATATTACAAGCGACGTTATTTCAACACAGCAGTCACAAGCAGGTGATATAGATGAGATTATAGACGTATACCCTCAAGTTGGTAGTCTTGTGTCTATAGCTAGTGCTTTCAACAAGAGTGATATTTATTCTACTAGTGAGAGAATGATTGGTCAGTGGATAGACGGGAAACCGTTGTATCAGAAGAGTTTATATGTTCCATTTAGTTCTTTTACAACTAGTGGCAAATTTAAAACATATAATTTATCAAATAATCTACCATCGGGAATAACAATCCGAAATGTATTCGGATACGCAAAATCTGCAACTTATGGTATATGTACGATAGGTGCAAGCAATTTTGGTGGAAACGCTGATTTTAGTGATGAGTGGGCGGTAGGGTATTATTATAGTAGTGTGTCCATGTATTCTAAAGTTAGCGTAAGCCGAATGGATAATGATATTAAACCCGATTTATATGCCACTGTTCAGTATACAAAGGACACAGATTCCGCAGTATCTATAGGCAATGATACAGATTACAGCACTACAGAGAAGATAATTGGTACTTGGATTGATGGTAAACCTATTTATCAGAAGACGTTAAGCAAGACAATTAACAGCACAGCAGGTTCATGGACTGATTTTGAAACAATGGCTAATGTGAATATGCTTGGGTTTGTCGGATATGCTACAGACGGAAGCCAAAATTATCCTGTACCATACTCAAGTGGAACTGCTTACTTAACGTTCAGACATGAATCGGGTAAGATTCAGTATATTACAGGCGATAGCAATTGGATGAATAATAACACTGTTTATTTGACAATTATTTACACCAAATCCACAGCATAAGGAAGGAGGAATAAGAAATGAGTTTAACAAATCCAAAAACACCCATAAGTCAGCAAGACTTACAAGATTTTTACCATAAAATACTTCCTTATATCAGTGGAGGCGGTACAACCTACACAGCAGGAGACGGTATTGACATAACTAGTGATGTAATATCCACAGATAATTTACAGAGTGGAGATATGGATGATGTAGTAACACCGTTACCCGCAGTGACTACAAGAAAAGAGTTTATTAAATATAGCACAGATGAACAGATAGTTGGTGAGTGGATAGATGGAAAACCTGTTTATCAGAAAGTATTCACGGGTTTGAGTTGTACTATACAATACACAAATACTTGGGTTGTATTAACAAATATTCCTAATTGTAAAGAAGTAATTGCTATAGATGTATACTATTATAATTCGACATTTCAACATAATAATACGGCTTCAGTTACAGAAGTTGAGGTTTTAGCCAATGGAGATGTAACGATTTTAGGAACAGTAGCCGGAAGAACTTATGATTCAGCCGTTCTCCGTTACACCAAAACAACCGATTAAAGAAAGGAGGTAAATAAAAATGAGCGTACAAAATCCAAACAGAGTAGTAACAAAGCAAGATTTAGCTGATTTTTACGGTGAGATACTTCCTTATCTTGGCGGTATGCCCGAAATGTTGGCAAATAAATTCAGTAAAGGTGATTTATATAGCACTGATGAAAAGATGATTGGACAGTGGATAGATGGGAAACCGTTGTATCAGAAAGTTCTTACCAAGACAATTTCAGCGACTAGCAAGATTGGAACTTATACGAGTGGAAATGACGGTTATTTGTACCAAGGACATATTAGTATATCCTCAGATATCCCGAATATAGATACTGGAATGGTTGATGTTGGACACAGCTTTTATATTTCATCATCTGCGACTAGAGGTTTCATGGGTGCTTGGTATGAGAAAGATACAGGAGATATTTGGTTCTCAACACTGTATGATAGAAGTGACGTGTCTGCAACATTTGTAGTCAACTACACCAAAACCACAGATTCCGCTATCTCAATAGGTTCAGATACAGATTATAGTACAACTGAGAAGATTGTGGGAACTTGGATTGATGGTAAACCTATTTATCAGAAGACTGTTGATTTAGGCTCTCAGCAGACACTTACTTCTCAAACTTGGTTTGAAACAAACATAGATTGTAGTAATATTTCAACATTGGTAAACGTTCTTTGTTTGGATAGTCCTTATAATGTTAAAGCGTTTAATGCTTCAATTCAAAATGGAACTTTAAAACTAATGGCATTTAGGTCGAGTGAAGATTATGTGAGAGTAGTTACTATCCAATATACCAAAACCTCATAAAGGAGCAATAAAAATAAATAAAGGATAAAAAATATGAATATTTTGTCGATATTACAAACCATACTAGCATCGGCAAATATTATTATCATCGGCTATGGATTTTATAAATTCTTAAATAAACCCCATAGCACACTAGAGGAGAAAACAAAAGAACTAAGAAAGCGCGTAGACGAGCATGACCTTAAGATTAAAGAAATAGAAAGTGCGCTTAAACAAGGTAATGACCGTTTCCGTAAACAAGATGATACTAATGAAGTTGTGCTAATATGTACACTTGCTCTTGTTGATTTTGAACTGTCACGATGTGCTCATGACGGCTATGAACATACTGCTGATTTACTTAAAGCTAGAGATGCTCTTAGGTCACATTTAGCAAGTAAATAATGATTGAAATTTTGTCACGATTGTTGTATAATAATCGTGACAAGTACATAATGTTTTATAACATAAGAAAGGGAGAAAATAATGGAATTTCCAAAGAATATTAAAAAGAGAATTAACGGAGTTGTTGTTGAGATTAAGCCATATCTTACAACAAACATAATTGATGCAATACTTGCGGCTGTAAGTGGAGAGAAAGATTACGGCGTTAGAATTGCAATGGCTGACGCAATGGTATTGTCACAATGTACCGACCTTGAAGATTTTCATACAGAAGATGGCAATATAGACGTTGAGACGGTTGATGCTTATAGAGCAAATGGAATTATTGACGCTATTACGAGAGAGATTAGTGGTTATGAGATTTTGTTAGGTGGGCTTGATAAGATTGAGGTTAATGGTATTGTAGATTATTTTGAGAGTGCTTTAGCTGACTTTACTAAAGAGTTTAAGAATATTAACCTTGATGAACAGCAAAAGAAGTTTGAAAGCGCTCTAAACGAGCTTAGAAAAGTGGAAGCCGAAAAGGAAGCGATTTTAAATGGCTAAGAAACAATACTATACATCGTGGGATGAAATGATTATCGGTATTCAGAATGATTGCGCTAATGCCTTTGATGATGTATGTGATAACCTTTGTCAAGAGCTAAATGACATGTTAGTGGCTTATGCTTACAATGGCACTCCCGATTATTACCAAAGAACTTTTGAAATGTCAGATGGTAATATTGTGCATTATAAGAAAACGGGCGCAACAAATGCCGAGTTCTATTTCAAAGACGATATGATAACTACCATAGACAACCCACATCACCATATTCTTGAAGAAGGTGGAACAATGGAGCAATTGGTAGATTTGGCAACATACGGAAGAGTTGAGGATATGAAAGATTATATCGTTAAAAGATTTCCACAATTATATAGACAAGCTATAGGTGGCAAACTTGGTAATGCCACTTCGACGTTTACTGTAGATTAATAGTTGGGTAAGACACCCAAAGCGGTACTAGAATCCGCTCTATAAATGCTCTAGGTGCTAAATATTCACTGAGTATAGCGGTGTAATAATACTATACACTGTCTGAAATGAGTTGTATGCAACTTCGGTTGTGTGCAACTCATTTTTTCAACGGTTTTCAGAGAAAGGAAGATTAAATTGGCATGAGTAAATATATACTATCATGCGATTGTGCGACTAGAATTTTCGGTTGGGCTATAATTGATAAAGAAAACTTTGCTCTTGTCGATTATGGCGAAATTAAATGTGACAACGAAGATACTCTATATCGCATTGAATACATGGTTGATGAATTACAAAAAGTGATTAAGAAATATCACGATGATATTGATAGCGCTGTTGTAGAAGATGTACCTATGCAGTTTCAAAAGAATATCGTTACGACTGTAACATTAGCTAAGTTAAACGGTGCGGTATTATATCTTTTACATAAATATAATATTGACACTCAGCTTATTTATCCCTCAACTTGGCATAGTAAGTTGGATATATTAACATCTAAAGGTGATGTTAAGAAACAAAGTATTGAGTGGGTAAATAAGAAATATGGTACGGACTTTAAGTATTACTCGAAAAGCTCCAAGAAAAATCAAGACAATATTACAGACCCTATTGCAATGGCATGTGTTGTGTTAGGGAACTATGATAGAATGTTGAAATTTAGTAGAAAGGAGTGTAGAGTATGAATGTAGGTACGGGTGGACAACAGTTTAATATCAATGTTGGCGTTGTTACTCAGACTTCCAACGCCAAAGCAGAACTTAATAATTTTATTAAGCAAGCCGAAAAAACATGCGATATAAAATTAAGTGTCCAACTAAATGACAATGGTACTAGAAAAGTTATTAGACAAATAACAACCGAAACAGGCGATTTAGTCACAATAACTAAAAAGTATGATTCTGCTAATAGATTACTAGAAACAAGCGTTGATAAAATACAAAGAAATTATAAGAGTTTAACCAACGCAACTAAACAACAACAGCAAGCTCAACAACAGCTAAATAATACCACCAAACAAGGTAAAACCATATTTAGCGACTTTGCAGACACTTTCTTAAAGATGGCAAAGTTCAATACCATCAATATTATTTATGATGCGTTGACAGATAAAATGTCAGAGGCAATCCAAATCACGAATGATTTTGATGCCGCTATGACAGAATTTAAGAAGGTTACTGATACAAGTAGCTTGAGTCTGACTGATTATACTGAGAAATTGGGTGAGCTAGGTGAAGCAACAGCAAGAACGACTAAACTTGTGTGGTCGAATGTATAGTAATATGCATTGAGAATCTATCTAAAACTCGAAGTTCCTAAAGCCTTAATAACTACAACATAAGGATGAAATAAGCCTAAGTGTGAACGTGGGAAACTGTTAAAAATATTAAGGATGACACATGATAGAAATATCTAAATGTCTAGTTAAATGGATGACGAGTAGCGAAGTCTCGAAAAGAGATATGTTAAACGACTACTAAAAGCAATAAATGTAACTAACATATTGTTAGAATAAGGTATTATATACACGAAGCGAGTAAGGTACATTGTAATGCACAATGGAAAAGGTAGACTCCTATTGAAAGATAGGATGAAGAAATAGTCTAATCACTATTGAAAGATAGTGGAGAGTAATCTCATTAAGAAGTAGCGATTCTTAATAAATAATTTTATTGACACAAATGCTCGAAGCCGCCACTGAGTTCTCAAAGGGTGGTTATGATGCTGAAACATCAGCTCAGTTAGCACAAGTAGCGTCACTTTTTCAGAACATAGCAGATTCTGAGCTTTCTGCGGGAGATGCGGCTAGTTTTATCATCTCTCAGATGAAAGCGTTTAATATTGAAGCTAATCAAGCAACAAGTATTCTTGATAAGGTAAATGAGGTTAAATTATTTGTGACCTCAATAAACTGTGTGAATTTTTGGAAAGCTAAAGTACATTATGTACCATGCTAATCAAAAGCCAAGCTCATATTGAAATATATGAGAAGGTTTAACGACTAAGTGTAAACAATAATAAATGTAACTCTATTAGAGAATAAGCTGTTTAAGCAGACGAAGTTTACGAGACACAACAAGCGTTGTGGTAGCGCACAGCCCTTTTACAAAGGTGATGATATAGTCTTGTCTTATAGGAAACTATAAGCAATCGTAACGATTGGAGATAAGAGTAGCGTCTTGTCTTTAAAGTAAAGTCAAACAATTTCGCTGTTTCGTCAACAGATATTACTGCCGCGTTAACGAAACAGTCAGCGTCGCTTGCCGCATATGGTAACGACCTAGATAAAAGTATAGCGATGGTGACCGCGGGGTCAGAAATTATGACCAATCAGTCATCGAAAGTTGCGAGAGGATGGACTTTTGTTTTTAGTCCTCTATAAATAGGGTGAACTTTTGGAAAGCTAAAACGTATCTATGCGTCATGCTAATCAAAAACCAAGACTATGTTGAAATACATAGTAAGGCTTAACGACTATCAAAAGCAATAATAAATGTAACTCCTACATGGAGAATAAGACGTTTTAACGGACGAAGCGAGTAGAGTACACTATTACAGGTGGAAGTGCCCTATATCTATTTTGTTATAAATAGATAATGATATAGTCTAATCTTATAGGAAACTATAAGTTAATACAAATGTAAGAACAATCGGTGCTAATATAACCCAATTAGCACAAGGTGCAGAGTCCTTTGAAATACAAGTAAACGGCGCAATGAAAACCATCAAACTGTGGAATGATGAAGGAACGGATATGCTTGATACATATGACGTTCTTAAACAGATTGCCGCAGTATGGGGTGAAATGACTAATGCGGAGAAATCCTCATTGGCTGTAACCTTGGCTAAGAAAACACAGATGGATACATTCCTTGCTGTGTTGAGCAACTTTGAAGATGCAGAAAAAGCATATACGACAGCATTACTTTCTGAGGGTTCAGCTTGGAAAGAGAATGAAGCGTATATGGAGTCTATCAGTGCTTGACCTAAAATAGAGTATTATAGGCACTTAACAGATTTAATTGCTGAAAACTCCTTAGAGATGTATAAGCTACAACGTAATTGGAAACAATAAGCGTGATATGCACAAAAATTATATATATTGGACAATCAGCCGCCAAGCCTTATTTGAAATAATAGGGAAGGTTCAACGACTAACTATTGACAATAATAAATATAACTGATAAAATATATTATCAGAATAAGTGGTATAAACCAACGAAGTCAATGAGAGGGATAAAGCTTATATCCCGTAAGAATCTGTAACTCATTATTAGTGAGGAAAAATATAGTCTGTTCATATATGAAAGTATATGGTAATTGGAGATAAAATGAAAAACGAAAAAATTATAGAAGAATTTCAAAAACATGATTTTGTTATTTTAGATGATGAAATTCATGGTACAAAAATACCTATTAATGTAGAAAAAGACGGATATAAATATTATATATGTTATAACGCAATATATAAAACGTGGAATCCTAAAAAATGGGGGCAAAACAATCCTTATTCCTTAGAAAATCTGTCTTTGTTTTTGTTACGCAATGGATATAGATGTGAAATAGTTAGTACTGAATATGATTATGATAATATCCAATTGCGTTGCGAGTGCGGGAATATTTATAATGTAAACATAAGCAACCTTTTAATAAAAAGACAAGATACATGTCCTCATTGTGGTTCGATTAGGGCAACACACGTAAGAGAAAATCATACTAAATATGATGACTTTATGCGAGATAATAATTTAAAAATTATTGGTCGTTATGATGGTTGCAAAAAATCAGCCTATTGGAAGAGTTATAATACTAATTATATTTATTTTGGAACACTATATAATGCTATACGTTCTAACGAGTCTTGTGATGATTATTTTAAACAAGGTTTGTTTGATGAAAGAAATAAGTTTGCTTTGTATAATATTAAAAATTTTATTAAAATCAATAATTTAGATGTTGAGGTAATGCAATTTAATGGAGCTAAAAAGAACATTATATTGAAATGTCCAAAATGCCATAAACAGTTTTCTACAAGTTTTTATTATTTTGTTACAAAAAAAGTAAATCAATGTGAAGAATGCAGTAGAAAACATTTAAGCAAACTAGATATTAATAAATTTTGTATTGATAACAATTTACAACTCAAGGGCGAATATATAAATCAACATACTTCGGTATTGTTTAAAAATCAAATGGGCTATTATATTTATACTACAACCGAAAGATATAACAATGGAATTTGCAATAGCACAATTTTTCATATGTGCAATCCAAAAATTATAGATAATATCAAATATTATATTAAAATTAATAAATTACCATGTAAATTGTTGTCGACGGAATATATTGGATATAATAACAAGCTAAAATTTCAGTGTAAATGTGGACAAATATACTACAGTAGTTTACATGATTTAATGTATAATAATCATATATGTTGTAATAATTGTCGCAAAGCAATCCATTCTAAAATGGAAAGAGATACAGCACGAATTTTGAAAGAATTAAATATTGATTTTATATCACAATATGCCTACGAAGACTGTAAATATAAAAATACATTAAAATATGATTTTTATTTACCACAATATAATACATGTATTGAATGTCAAGGAATACAACATTTTGAACCTGTAGATTATTTTGGTGGTGAAGAAAAATTTAAAACACAACAATTAAGAGACAAAGTTAAATTTGATTATTGTCAAAGCAATAATATTAATATTATTTATATTGTTTATAGTAATACACAAGACGAAATATATGATATTTTATCTCAAATCAATTACATGAAGAACATAAGCAATTCTTCATAAACACAAAAGAAACAAGCTCAAATGAAACAACAATGGGAGCAACTTGTATTATCTGCACCCATTGATGAATTAGAAAAATCATTATTAAGCTGTGGAACAGCATTATTAAAATTTGCTAACAGTGATATGGGAGCGGCAATAGCTCAAGCAACTGCTTTAGTGGCGGGATTTGGACTTTTAAAAACCGTTATTATGTCTGATTTAATCCCTGCTTTAGCAAAATTAGGAGCGGCGGCATTATCTAATCCTATATTCCTTGGTACTGCGGCTCTTGCAGGAATTATATACGCTTTCGATAAATTAATTGTAACTACAGATGAAGCTAGAGAATCACTAGAGAATCTCAATAAACAAGTTAAAGAACAAGAGAGCACGGTTAATTCATTAGAAGAAAAGATTGATGATATTGGTAAACGCATTAAAGAGATAGAAGAACTTAAAGTTACCAATCATGAAGATGTAGCTACTCTTGAAAAAGAAGAACAATCCTTAAAGCGCCAAGAAGCAATAGCGAGAAGTAGATTGGCCATTGAACAGTCTACTTTAGACATACTTAAGCAAAAGGCTCAAATAGAAGCCAATAATCTTAAAAATAAAAACGACGTACATTATACAAAATATAATCTTGATTATGACCCTAATCAGCCCACTAGCATGTGGGGCATCGAAGGAACGGTAGCAACAGGAGAAAAGGGAAATATTGGTGAAGCTTTAGCTCAACAGATGTCCAATATTGAAGAATTCAATGCTCGCCTTGAAACTTCTAGGCAAAAACTCGAAGATTTACAAAACGCAGGAGAAGGGACAAGCAAAGAAGCTAAAGAATTAGCAAGTAGCATACAAGAGCTAGAAGGATATCTAGTGACTGAAGAAGAAGAGGCGTCGAAAAACGCAACTACGCTACAAAATCTTACGGAAGCAGGAGCGGAATTATCACCTGCTATGCAGGATGCGTTAAATGCCTTTACGGAGTTTTATAGTGCATCCGATGACGTAGGTAACTCCGCGGGTACGACAGCAGAGGAAATCGATGCTTTAGCCGAACAATATGAAGAAGCGGCAGATGCGGCAGAGAACATGAAACAAGCCGTTGAGCAAGCTACCCAAGCATTATCCAATATTGAGGATAGTTATTCTACTGTTTCTAAAGCCGTTAAAGAATTTAACGAACAAGGTGGATTTTCCGCTAAAACTATTGGGGAAATCACTAAATTAGAAGGTGATTGGTTAGAAGTTCTTAATGGCGTAATAAATGGGGAACTAGACCTTAATGAAGCTTCTCAGGCGTTGGCCGAAGTCGAAAAACAAGAAGCAATAGCTACTCTTCAAGCTCAAGCGGCGCAAGATATGATGAATATCGCTATAGGTAAATACACTGAAATATCTCCTATAGCTCAAACGGCTATTTCTGACTTAAAGTCAAAAACAGAAGAAGAAAGCAAAGCGGCGAAAGAAGCGGCGTCAAGCGAGCTATTGTATGCGGCGGCTATTAATGCACGTAAATATGCGGCAGAACACGGCGGTTACGGCGATGATACCCAAGACATTTTGAATATGATTGATGCTGTAGAAGGAAAATATGCTAGCATCATCGAAAAAATGAATAATTGGAGTCTTAGTGCAGGGTCTACAGCATCTAAGAGCGCAAAGAAAGCCGCAGGAGACCATAAAGACGCTTGGCTCGAAGCTTTCAAAGAAGAAAAAGATGCTCTTGAAAACCTTCTTGAAACAGATAAGATTACCGCTTACGAATATTATCAAAGACTTACAGAGCTTAACGAAAAATATTTCGGAGAGATAAGTGGTAAACATGAGAAATACATCAAAGAGTATCGTGAAAACGAAGAAGAGATATATAAAGGCACAAAAGAAGTTTATGATAAGGTTCGTGATTATTTAGCTAAAGCTGTTGAACAAGGCTACGAAAAGGCTATTAATGCACTTAAGAAAGAAGAAAAGGCTGTTCTTGATGAGATTAAGAAACAAATCAACGCTCTTAAGAAAGAGAAAGACAATGTTCTTAAAGGCATTAAGCAAGAAATCGATGCATTAAAGAAGCAAAAAGAAGCGGTTCAAGAGTACTACAATAAACAGATTGACAAAATAAAAGAAGAGAATTCAGTTCTTCAAGAACAAAATGAACTTCTTGAATATCAACAAAAACTCCAACAAGCCAAAGCTCAAAGAGTTATGGTTATGGAAAACGGTAAATTCACTCTCACAGAGAATGAGTCTGCCGTTGCTCAAGCCGAACAAGCATTAGCGGATTATCAAGACCAAATTTCTTATGAACAATCAATACAAGAAATTGAAGACTTAAGAGACGCACAAGTTGAAGCTCTAGAAGACCAAATAGAAGCTCTTGAGGAATATTATGACTTTAGAAAACATACACAAGAAAGGAGACAATGTGTATGAATAATATAGAGTCCGTGTTGAGAAATCAGCATGAAAAATTGACACATTGAATTGCAGAGAATCCCTAAAGTTAATCAAACTACAACGCGACACCTTAAATGGTGTGAACGTGAATGTGGCGAAAGCAGAAAAAATTGATTAGATGGTGCAAGGTTAAATCCTAAACACTGAAATAATGGGAAATCCGCAACTAAGCCCGAAAGGGAAAGCTCAACGACTATCTCCGTTAAGGAGAGTAGGTAGTAAGCGATTGACTACCGAAGCGGTGTGTACCTAAACACATAATGGTGTGGGTAATGATATAGTCTACGCTCTTAGGGAAACCTAGAGGTGTTTTAAGACACAGATAAAGAGTAGCGTCTTTAACAACCTAAAATTTCTTTTAAAATACTTGACATTATAAGAATATTATGCTAATATGATTATAGTGGTATAAATATATTTTAAAGAAAGGAGGGTGAC
>Ga0265301_10002564_pt1 | contig 20718 bp, 19 predicted proteins | sample AusTroGonzalo_MG_2_FD_193488 | JGI IMG/M metagenome (GOLD analysis project Ga0265301, IMG submission 193488) | Bovine rumen microbial communities from tropical cattle in Woodstock, Queensland, Australia - Gonzalo_04 | ecosystem: Host-associated > Mammals > Digestive system > Stomach > Rumen ... | reverse complement strand
ATGCAGCCAGCCGTCCCCTTCCGGTCCAGCAGGTCCTGGAAAGCATCGAAATGAGCCTTCACGAGTGCGCCAATGAAGAAGAAGATGAAATATTGCAGGTTGGCAAAACCCACAAAACCGCAAATGGCCGAGTTGGCCCAGGGGCAGCCCGCCGACAGGGAATACTTGGAAAAAGCATAGACCAGCAACGCGGCGAAAGTGCCCGCCAGGATCTTCGCCCTGCCGCGCAGGAATCGTCCCAACGTCCAGTCCCCGAGGGCATACAGCGCGAAGAAGTAGAACAGCGTGACCGTGAACCAATACCCGCACTTGGCTTTCTCGAACCAAAGGTCATGGTAGGAATAGCGGAAAATCAGGCAGAAGGCGATGGTGAAGATAATCGTGGGAACCAGTTGGACCATCGCCTTTTTCTTCAGGAACTTCCCGACGCCGGCTCCGGTCCTGAACAGATTCGGCCTGTACATCAGGAAACCGCTCAGGAAGAAGAACAGCGGCATCCGGAACGTGATGAAGATGTCGTTGAAGCTGAAGGCGGGGTCACTCTGGAACGAGAAGCCCAACACATGGTTGTACACCACGAGGATCATGGTGAATCCCCGCATCGCATCGATATATCCTATTCTTTTTTTCTCCATACTGACCAGTTATGATACCATTGGCGATAATTCTTCTGAAACCGACTCTTCTTCCTCCATGTCATCGCCCTCAATGCAGAACAACAGGGCATTGATTAAGAAGATATCGGTTGTCACCTTGATCCAGATGATGAAAGTCAATGCAATCAACAACAGGGAACAAATCTGGAAATTGTTAAACTTCCGGTTCAGCGACAGATGACAATACAGGAAGAAGATGGAGAAAAGGGTCAATCCAATGATTCCGCAATACAAGATGAAGTTGCAGTAGCCAATATCCGTATTGTTCTGGAAAATGCCAAAGGTTCCCTGACCCACCACCCAGGCCCAAGGGTCTGTGGGCCAAATCCACATCCGTTCGGTCAGTGTATCGGTGGATGTGGTATGGAACACACCCGTCTCTACCCAGTTGAAGAAGGCTTCGAAACCGAAACGGAAATAATTGCGGAAAGCCTGGCTTTTGTTGTACACCAGGATGGTGACCACGATGACGACGGCCACCACGATGAGGAACCGCGCAAAGGTCCGCACCATCTGTATCGTGATGAAGCCACCCCTGCGCAACCGGACCAGCGCAAAGAACATGTAGGCAAGGCCGAGGGCTGAACCCACCAGCGTGGTACGGGAAATGACAGCGCCAAAAATCGTGATCAGCGCAAAAGCGACAACCGCCATTATCAGGTAAGGCCGCCGGGCGCGTAATTTTTCGTTCGTAGCCACCTGGTGCGCCAGCAGGACCAGGACGGCAGAGAATCGGATTCCTCCCGGGTCGAGCGCTGCCCCGATGCCATAAAGCCGGTGAGCGCGCCGGTAGAAATCCTGGCCCTGTTCGATAAACCGGTCCACGAAATGCATGACCACCGGATAATTGTCAATCAGGATGGCTATGGCACACTGTGCGAGACACACGACCGTCAGGTAACGTGTCAACAGCGGGAGATGAACCTCGCCGTACCGCAAGCGCAATGCGGCATATACGCCATAGGCGCCGGCCATCCAAGTCATATAGGAGACGATATATGTACCGTACACATAGTTGTACGTACTGCTGTGAATCACCGCATAGCAACACCATAGGGAGAAAATGATGGCGAGCATGGCGGAGAACAACGTCGTCCTCGACAACTGCATGCCGCCTCGGCAGATACTGTCGTAAATGAACATGACCACGCCGAAAGCCGCCACCAACATCTTGGAATTGATGCTTTGGGGGATGAACGTGAAGGAAACGGGGAAGAGATAGAAACTCACCACGAACGTCAACACCGTTGCTATCAGGATCCTTCGCAGCATGGATTATCGGTAGAGAAGTCCGTAAACGACCTTATGGATCAAAAAGTAATAGAACCGTACCCCGGCCCAGTTGCGCCTGGCCGCCAGCCCCTGCAAGATGCGGGTATGGCGCGGCAGGTCGGCCCCTTCCGTGGCATGGGCATTGGTCTCGGGAAACCAGTTGTACCAGGTTTCATAGTCCCGGCGATCCGCTGAGATGAGCAGCGGCCGCTTCAGGTAGAGTTTAAGTTCCGTCAGGGCCTGCGGATTCGCACGGCTGAACGCGGAGCCTTCGAAATCACGCTCCACTTCTGCCAGGTTTCGTTCGATTTGCGCCCGTTTTTCAGGGGCGAAGCTCCGGCTGATGGACGAGCTGTTGTCAGCATTCCAGCGATAGAGCGCCTCATGAAGTTGGACCACCCTTTCTGCTTTCATAAAAGCCCGCAGCATGAACTGCATATCCTCGCCCAGATCGGCACCGTCCACAAACCGGATGCCGTTCTCTTCGACCAGGGATCGCCGGACCAGGAAGAGCCAGAGGTTCCAGCGTGAGGCGCCACCCGTGAGCCCTTGCAGGGCCCGTAAGGATGTATCATAGTCGGCCTGCCGCATGTAACGGCCCTCTTTCGCCAGGCCGCGGGTCCAGTCCCAACCCACGATATCGGCGGGGCCTTCGGGAGTTTGGGCAGCCAATACTGCATGGGAGAGCATTTCCGGTTCCAGCAGGTCGTCCGCATCGGCAAAGGCCAAGTACTCCCCTTCCGCTACGTCCAGCGCCCGGTTGCGCGCCGCGGCGGCGCCGCCATTACGTTCAGCGCAAAGCAGCTTGCAGGACAGACCGCTGTCGCGGCAGAAAGCCTCCAGCAAGGCCAAGGAACCGTCTGTCCCCGCATCTTCCGCAAAAATGACCTCGAAGTCTCGGAAGGACTGCCGGCGGATGCTCTCCAGCGTGGCCGGAAGCGTCTTTACAGCGTTGAAGACGGGAACAATCAAACTAACTTTCACCTGACTCCGATCTTTTGCTTAATTGATTCGACGGCACAGCCCATGACTGTTGCCAATGTTGTGGCAACAAGAAAGTATACGATCCACCCTAAGTGGTCGGCACATTCTGGAATGACGGGATGCGTCGCTATCATACGAGCGGGTAATCCATTCTTGAATACATATACCGCAGATACAGCCTTAAACGCCAAGAAGTGCCATACGAGAATCTGTAAGGACATCCGTCCATAAAAGGCAAAAAAACGACTCGCAAAACGGGTTTTCTGTTCGATGATTCTGGACAATATGAAAACGAACAGAATACCTGCCAGCGCTAGCAAGATAGTGGCGGGCTGCCAGAAAAGATGGTCCCGGACAGCGGTATTCATGATCAAGAAGGTAGCAAAGAGCAATATGCAAAGTAAAACAAAAGAGCTCAAGGCAACCGCCTTTCTTTTATTGAAAAAGCCAAAAGGATTCTCCCTGTCTGTTCCTTTTGACCGCAGGAATACGGATGTCGTAACGCCCAGTAAAAAAACAGTACAGGAAGAAGCAAAATGTTGCCCCCTGTAAAACGTAAAGGATCCGGTATACTGATAAAACGCCGAAAAAACGATGAACAGGAGGAAGGTTATAAGAGTTAGCGAATATATCCATGTACGCTCATTGAAAGAAGGTGCCACAGTTTTGATGATCAGCAAAACGACAATCAACAAGAGGTTGGCGTAGAACAGATGCTGCAAGAACCAGAAACCGCCCAGCAAAGGCTGACTGCTGAAACAGAAAGGAATCTTAACCAAATGGAGAAGAATCTCTTTCCAGGAGTAATACTCCACTTCCAAACAAAGTTTGTAAAATATATTATGAAAGGCCAGAAATACCAGAGAATACACAACAAATGGCCGCCACAACCCTGTCAATTTCTTCCTCAAATACTTTTTTGGCTCCGTTTCCGCCGAATGAAGGTTAAAAAGAAGCCCGGAGCAAAAGAAAAAAACAGGCATGTGAAAAAGATAGATGAACTCCTTTAGCGACTGAGGACAGCCACTATGCCCGATAACCATCAAAAGAATGCAAATTCCTTTGGCAATATCAATGAACTGATAATGTTTGTTTCCGCTCTTCGCGGACAACGGAATCCTCTCTTCTAAATAGACTTGTTTGCCTGTCATCTTTGAGAAAGGGCTACAATTCGTTCGATAAAAGCCGGGTCGGAATTGTTGAAACGGCGGGCGAAAAAGGCGGGAGAGGAGGCCAATCTCTCATAGTCGGCCATCGCCCAGTCGATGTCCCGGGCGCCTTCACGCCAACAAATGGCGCGCATGCACCCCTGGGGATCGGACTCCGTATTATACAGGCTGTCCTTGAAATCCGACATCCAGGCGACGGTCTGGAACACACTCTCGTCGGGTACGAACGTATGGGTAAACGTCGCCCGCACCCAATCTCTCCGGCTCAACATATATCGGGCGAACGCATCTGTGATGCTAACGAACTGCGTCCCCTTCTTGAAGGCCACTTTCCGGTTACGACGAATCCCCACTGCCATCTGGAAGCGGAGGAACAGGGCCCGGATGACGCTATAGATTGTCCGCTTCTTGCTGAATCGGCGGGGGAACAGATGCCAATACTGCATCCGCCGCGACAACTCGGGCGTCATCTCCGTCAAAGTATAACCGATGAACAGCTTGCCTTCATTCCGGGCACAGAAGTCATGGATATAATCCTGGCTTTTCAGCGGCAGGTCCACGCCGGACAAGAAGTGATAATAGGAATAGGGGCCTTGCGCGACGGCCGCTTCCAGCAAGACCATCTCCGCTTCGACCATCGACAGGTCACCCCAACGCACGTCCAGTCGTTTCGCCACGAAGTGCAACCCGCTCTTTTCCACGTGCAGGCGAGGCAGTTCCTTCACTTTTACGTCGATATGCAGGAAGATGTCATTGCGCTCGTCATCGATGCAGTCGATGAGCGTCTGCAGCATGTCGAAGGCATTGTGTGCCAGGATCAGATAGGCGTGTTTCATCAAAACTTCCTTTTCAGGTTCCGAAAACCGTCGATCACCCGTCCCGCCGGCGTACGATAAATCTTCCAGAAGCGGGCCATCCGGGACGAGGGGTCAGCTTCCGCCCGGATCTCCGCCGGAAGCGAATCGAAAACCTGCCACCAAGCCCGGAACTGGACGGTAAACAGGTCCCAGGGCTTGCCGCCCGTATAATGGATCGTCCCTTCGCGCTGAACCTTTCCCCACAGATCTTCGCTGTACTGCCGCACAAAATCGGGCTTGTACTTCGGGATGAAGAAGGTGCGGATGCTGTTGTAGACCGGGCTGAGCGGCAACACATGGCCCAGACACACCTGGTTAAGGGCATCCTGGTCCGGAAACTCCAGATACGGGACACGGCAGGCTTCCAGCAGCCGCTCCGTCACCTTTTCCTTCCGCATCGCCGCGAGGTTCATCAGCAGGAAACCCGAATTGAAGTAGCGGGCGGGGTCGCAGCCGATAGCCCGGAAGCGTTCAGCCTGCTGCTCGATGGCCGCCTCATACACCACGCCCAGCCAGTTGTCACCCAAATCCGTTTCCCGGTAGAGTTTTTCGACATCCTGCCGCACGATGACGTCGCAGTCGATGTATACAATCTTCTCATATTCGGGCAGCAACTCAGGCAACAGCAAACGGAATGAGGCCGCCTCCGTATAGCGCGGGTCGACATAAAGTCCTTCCAGGCGTCCCTTCAGCGGCAGGTAGTGAAAGGCCAGGCGACCGCCGCCCAGCCGCACCAGTTTCTCCTGCATCGAATCCGGAATCGGGTCGGTCACCAGGCAGATAACTTCGAAATCGCCGGTCGCAGCGTCGAGCAGCGACTTGAGCATCGTGGCGGCCGGCACGAAGTAATTCGGCGTGAAGGCGATAGCCAGGGGGATCATTTGAGCATCTTATGCTTTATCCAGCGAAGGCACATCATAGCCTTGTCCTTCGGAGTGGCCAGTCGGCACAATTTCAAATAAGCGGGCAGTTCCCGGGCCGGCAGGAGCTTGAGCACCAGGTTAAAGTATTCATAAACCACCTTCGTGTGCAGGTAATCGTGGTTGATGACGGAATGATACAATTCCTTGTCCACCGGGTCCTCGGGCTCCTCGTAGCCGATGGCTTCCAGCCACTCGGTACGTTGCGAGATGGCTTCCAGTTTTTCCTTGTAGCGGGACTTGTCTGAAGACAGGTGCTGGTCCGAAATGCGGAAGCAGAACAGCATCTTTTGCGTATTGGCCACACCATTCCGAGACAAGACGATCGGCGTCTCGATATCGGAAGAGAAGCCGCACGGCGAGTCGATGAAACCACCCATCTCCAGCAGGGCGGTGCGCCGGAAGGCAAAGTTGCCTACGCAGGTGAAGACCCGTCCCGTCACCCACCAGTTCAGGTATGCATACTTGTTGGTAAATTCAGGCAGGATATTGTCGCCACCGATTACCTCTCCCTCGGCATCGATCTGTTCCACGGAAGCATGGATCAAATCTACCTGCGGATACTTTTCCGCCAGATGCAGGCATGTCTCGCAGAAAGTGGGTTTATAGACATCGTCATCCGCCGCCAGCACGATAAAGTCGCCTTGGGCGAACGAGATGCAATGGTTCCACTGGCGGACCAGGTTCTCTCCGCCCAGATTCCGCTCGTTCCGCTCATAGCGGATCCGCGGGTCGCCGAAAGATTCGACGATCTCCCGGAGCGGCTCGGGCGAGCAGTCATCCACCACGACCAGTTCCCAATCCGGACTGGTCTGGGCTACGATGCTGGCGACGGCCTCCCGCAGGAAGCGCGCTTTCCACGCCGGCATGATGAAAGAAAGGGTCATGCTGAAAATTTACGGGCCCACCAGCACCCGGTCTGCTGCAAGACCGGCCATGCTGACAGGGGGAATGTCCGGGGCGTATCCCACTCAAACTCTACATGCAGGAGCTGCGGGCAGTCGAATATCCGGAACCGGTCCGGATGGGCCATCAACTCGGATGCTGCGAAATATTCGTCTCCGCAGAACGACCAGCGATACTTGGCCAGGATGGCATCGCGATGCTCCACCAGATACTGGCAGCCCGCTTCGCTCAGGCTCATCCAATTGTCCGACTTATGGAAAGTCTCCGCTTTCAGATGCCGGATGCCCAACACTTTCTGGAACTTGATGACAACTTGCCACGTCTTCTGGCAGATCAGCCGGCGAAACCGCGAACCGTACTTGTAGTGCCGCAGGGGGAAATGGAAGCGACGCAACTTGAAGTCCGCCTCCCCTTCGTCCGGTGTCCACAAACGCACGACTTCCTGATTTTGATGCCCGTCGTAAAAACGCTTCAGTTCTTCCACGGGCTTGAGCGGAAGATGTGTGCCCGACAAAAGATGATAATGGCCGTATGGTCCCTCCTGTCGAGCCGTGTCCAAAAGCAACAGCTCCGTTTCAATCTGCGATACAGTCCCCCAGCGAACGTCCACCCGGTTGTCGAGCAAGTGCAACCTTCCCTTCTTCACGTCCAGCGCCGGCAACTTCTTCACTTTTTTGTCGATATGCACGAAGAAATCGCTCTCTTCATCGTCCAGCAGGTCGATAAGGCGCTGCAGGACGTCGAATTCGTTGTGCGCAATAATGAGCCAGGCTTGCTTCATGCCGCCATTTGCGGCCTCGAACGTCCGCCACAGCAGAAAGCCAACGTACGGGGCATGATACAGTTCAACAGATAATAGAGGCCCAGGCAGACGAGCAACACAATCACTGGCACGCCAAGCAGCCGGATCCAGGCACCGGAGAGTCCTTCGCCGAATACACGGACAAAGATTCCCTTGGTCCAGCCCAGGATATAGATTTCATGCGCGGCATAAATGAAGAACACGGATGCCGAAAGCTTGATCAGACGCGCCTCGCGGCGGGGATTGTCCCTGGTCATGGCATAGCACAGATTCATGAAGGCCGTCATCCCGAACAGATAGAAAGACCGCCGCCAGAAATAGTGGTCGGGATATCCGGTACGGAAGGTCGCCACCACCGACAGGACCACCGTCCCGACGATGGCCAGCACCTTGTACCGCTGGCAGAAGTCGAGCAGGCTCTTCTTGTGGATGCCCGCCCACGCCCCGAGGCAGAAGAAGAACAGGCCGCGCATCGTCACCAGGTACGGTTCGCCCGGGAAAGCGAGATAGAAGACGACCAGCACGACCAGCGATGCGATCGGGAACCGGCGGAATACCGGATAGATAGCAGGCGTAAGCAGGGTCATGATGATGAGCGCCAGCAGGAACCAGAGCGGAAAGTCCGCCGGTCCGGTGATGAACCAGTAAAGCGGTCCGCCCTGCAGCGTGAAGATTTCGTTCTCTCCAGCAGGAATCCCCTTCATGGCGAATAGACGCATCTTGACGAAGATGGCCAAGACATCCAGCGCGTTCCAGATGAGATAGGGAATAAGCAACGTCCGAACACGTTTCTTCCATTTGGCAGGAATCCACCGGATCGAAGGATCCGTCACGTTCAGGAAAAAGAAATAGCCCGAAATGACAAAGAACCAGCAGGTACCGATGGAGCACAGGTGCCGGCAGAGCAGTTCCGCGGAGAAATGATAGACGTTCCAGCCGTCGAGCGACAGGGCGATGAACGGGTCGTCGAACGATCCTGCCGAGTGGGCGATGACCACCAGCACGATGAGCGGGAAGCGCATCGCGGAAATCAACCGGGACTGACGATCGTCATTCATACATTTCGTATTTTGCTCATGACCATATCCCGGATTTCCCGGCAAGCATACAGCCCGGTCACGCGGGCAAGCAACCAATACGTAACTGGACAGATAATCAGCGACAGGAGCAGGGACAGCCAACTGGTCGATATGTATTTCGACAAGAGCAATGCCTCCGCCAGCACGACAAGCGCACATAGCAGATAAGGTATCATGACCTTCAACTGCGGCCAAAGGCCATAGTTCAGAATGCGTTTCGTATAAATGGTATTGAGGCAGAAGGCGACATAAGCATTCACCACCAAGCCCAGACACATCCCCATCAGTCCGAAAAACATGGAAATGAAAAGGATGGAAAAGGCCAGTATCTTTTTGACAATCTCAAGACGAAGTACCAAATCGGAACGTCCTTTCACGTACAGGAGATTCAGATTGATGTTTGTCACCCCGTCCAGGAGTAAACTGAAACAGAGTATCTGCATCAAAGGGACACAATCCAACCACTTGTCGGTCAGTAACAGCGAGACAAAGGGCCGCGCACAGCCACAGAGTCCCAGCAAGACCGGGAAGATTACGAAGCAGGAAAGCTGGATATATTTTTCATAAACACTCAGCAACCTCTCGTCATCATCCTGCAGTTGGCTCAAAATCGGAAATGCGACTCTGTTGAGCGCGCTGGTGACCGTCGTATTGGCGATTCCGGGGTATTTCTGCGCTTGGGTAAACTGTCCGACGGAAGCCGTTGAAAACTTCTTGCCGATAATCAATGGATAAGCGTTATCATACAACTTGATGACCAGATCCGCCAGTAGCAGTTTGGAACTGTATCCGAACAAGCGTTTGAAAGAATCTTTTGAGAAGCCTTCCCGGGGACGCCATTTTACCAAAAGCAGCAACAGCAATGTGCTTAATACGGATGCCGAAACCAACTGCGTAATCAGCGCCCACGCGCCGAGTCCCTTATAGGCGCAGATGATTCCGGCAATGCCGGACAAAAGCGCCGTAACAAACGAGATGATGGATTTCGTCTTGAAATCGACCCGGATGGTAAGCAGTATGTTGTGGACGGCCGCGAACGAACCGATGATCAGCGTCAGTGCCAGAACGCGCATGAGCGGCGTCAGAACGGGCTGGTCGTAGAAGTCGGCCACAGACGGAGCGATGAAGAAGAGCAGGAAATAGAAGAAGACGCTGACAACCAGATTGAAGATATAGACTGTCGAGAGATCCTGTTCGCTGGGATCTTTTTCACGGATCAGCGCAATGGAAAGACCTCCGTCGACGAACATCTGCGAAATAGCCATGAATACCGCCATAAGACCTATCAATCCGTATTCGGTGGGACTCAGCAACCGGGCGAGGATGATGCCGATGACGAAGTTCACGCCCCGCGTGAGGATCTGCTCCACGAAGCTCCAGGATACGCCCTTGACGGTCTTCTGTTTCAGGGATTCGGCCATTACTGCCGGTTAACGCTTGTTCTTGGAACGCTGGAAATGATACACCAGTCCGACGCTCAGGGCAACGTCCATGTCGAGCGGGAAACTGACCCAGCCCTGCCCGTCGCCCGGATCGAGCGTGTACATAAGCCCCAGATCAAGGTAAACGCCCAGCCCTGAGCGGAAATCATACTCCAGGATGCCGCCGAAATTGAAACCCGGGACAAAATTGGGATCGGTCAGCACCCTCTCAGGATGGTGCGGGTCGGTGAAATCGAAGGTATAGGCGCAGCCCAGTCCGACGTACATCTTGGGATTGAACGAAGTGAAATACTCGCCCAACGCATTGAAGCTTCGGACAAAATCGGCATAGAAACTGACGCTCCGGAACGTATGCGGATACAACGCATCGACGAGCGAAACGCACGTTGAGCGATTCTTGTTGTACATGAACAGAAACCGCAGTTCATCGGCATCGGTCATATTGTAGCCCAGGGCCAGACCGGCAGCGGGGACCAGCGGCTCAAGGGTGCGTTTCTCCTTATGGTAAACAAACGTATAGTCGCCGACGAAATAGGAAGGACCCATCTGGGCGGAGAAATACCAGCGCTTGTGATACTCGTACGGGGTATGTTGGGCAAACGTCGTCGTCGCCACCATAAACAGGGCGGCCAGCAGCAGCAAAGTCTTGCGCATCAGGGAATTCAAGCTATGTTGGGTTCAGGAAAAGACTTCGTCTACGGGCCTGCCAGGCAAACCCGCAACAAAATCGAAAGACAAAATCGCCATTTCGAGAGCAAATTTACTCTTTTCCAGCGAGAAAAGCAAGGAACAAAAAGGGGAAAAGGCCTACGCGGTCACGATCCCGGCCTTCTCCCAGGCCGATGCGATCGATTCAGCGTCGGAGCGGGCCTGCGCTTCGTCGATGCCGTACTCCTGCTGCAGGAGTGCGGAGAGGTCGGCCACGGAGAAATCGCGGCCGGCGACCGACCGCCAGAGGAAAGCAGCCGATTCGTTGAGCCGGACTACGCGGCGGTGGCCGCAGGCGCAGCCCTCACCCGGACCGATGACCAGGTGGTCGTCGCCCAATTCGCGGAGATGGAAACCGTCGTGAATGCGCATTTTTATCGATTATTGATTCCAAAGTTACTGTTTTTTATCAAATTATCGTTAACTTTAAAAGTTAAATCGCTTCGGCCATGCCCCACTCCTACTGGAATCTCTTCCTGGAACTGCTGCGCGCCGGGCTCTGGGAACAAGACCTGAGCCTGGACGTCACGCCCAAGGATACCTGCTGGGAGCGGTTGCTGGAGATGAGCCGCGTCCAGGCGGTTACGGGGCTGCTGCTGCGGGGCATCACCCACCTTCCCAAGGACCAACTGCCTCCGGCTGCCATCCGCATGAAACTGCTGGCGGAAGCCGACGAGATCGAGCGGAAGAACCTGCAGGCCGGCCTGGTGGAACGCGAAGTTCTCGCCTTCTTCGAGCAGCGGGACCTGCATCCCATTGTCCAGAAAGGCAGCCAGGCGGCCAAATATTACGCCGAACCGCTCGTGCGCGAGAGCGGCGACGTAGACCTCTATTTCCCCGGAGCGTCTTTCGAGCAGGCCGTGGCACAGGTTCCGCAGGCCAGGCGCACGCCGGACGGGGGCGCCGTATCCACCTACAAAGGCGTGACGGTGGAATTCCATCCCCGCTACTACGACCTGCACCTTCCCGCGGAGAAATTGCCGCCCGTGCCGTCTGTCACCGGCGAGCTGCTGCTCTACAGTGCGCATATCCTCAAGCACGCCATCGGCGCCGGCGTCGGCCTCAAGCAACTCTGCGACATGGCCCGCGCACTCGCACGGACCGAAGGGCTGTACGACAAGGCGGAACTGGAAGCGGCCCTGCGCAAGGCAGGCCTGCTTCGCTGGCACCGGCTCCTGTGCTCGATGCTGGTCGCCGACCTGGGACTGGACGAGCAATACTGCCTGCCCGATTTCAAGCCGTGCAACCCGCGTCCGCTGCGCCGCATCGTGCGCCTGAGCGGGAACTTCGGGGTGGCCAAGGCATCGCGTCGCAAGTCGGTGCGCTGCGAAAATATCATCGTCAAGAAAGGGGCTACGGCGCTGTCGTTCCTCCAGCGCATCCCCTTCTCCATACGCATCGCTCCCGGAGAAGCCTTTGCGACCTTCCGGGAGCTGACGAGGGGGAATCTCAAGAAGCGTTAATTGATCACGTTTCCGTTTGCCGTCACCGTGACGTTGGGGCTGTTCGTACGCGACAGCGTGGCGTTCGCGTTGTTGTTAAGCTTGATGGTGGCAGACGAGACGCTGTTGCTGCAATTGTCGAGCGTCACGGCCACGGTTCCGTTCACATTGCCGAAGGTCGCCTCCTTGAAATAAGGCGTGTCACGCAGCGTGAAAGATTCGATGTTGCCGTTGCCGTTGGAGACGGTAACTTTCTCCAGTTCGGGACAATTGTCGAACGTCAGGTTGTGGACGCTGTTGCCGAAGTTCGCCTTCTTCAAGCTGGACATATTGGTGAAGGTGAAATTACCCCTTCCGGCATTGGCGTCATGATTGTATTCCGTCAGACTCGGGCAGTTCTCGAATTCGAACGTAGTGATGACGTTGTTGACCGTATTGGGCAGGCTGATGCTGGACAGGTTGTCGCAGTTCTTGACTACGATCCTGTAGCCGTGCTGGATGTAGGCGGACTGCAACCGGGAGAGATCTTCCATGTCCACCTCGACCTGCCGGTTCTGGTCGAGCGACAGGGAGACGGCGCTCAATTGCGGGAATGCCTGCAGGTCTTCCCTGGCGATATCAAGCTGGATCTCGGTAAAAGTCTCCAGTTTGGTACACGTGGCCATCCAGTTGGCCACGGCAGCGCGGGCCGTCTCGTTGGTACGGAGCAGGTCGCGGATCTGGTCGACCGTCTTGTTGCGGGTGCCCTGATTGTCGCCGTTGTGCCCGGTGTAGTCGAAGCAGCAACGGATCAGCTCCAACTGGCCAAGCGTGTATTCCAGGTTCTCCTGCGAATTGAGGGTCAGCGAGATGCGGTGCTGGTCGCAGGCAGCGAAAGTGTAGACCGCTCCATTCTTTTTCAGCAGCAGGCTCTTTTCCTTGGAGACGCCGTTCTTCGTGTAGTAGCAGTGAACCGTCAGGCCAGTAATATCGATCGGCAGACAGAAGAATGTGAAGGTCGATCCATTGGTAATGGCCGGGCTGGCCGTATTGGAGACGGTGCCCAACGAAACGTTGGCAATGCCCGTTCTGGTGATGGTGCCCGAGAACTCGCCGCTCAGTGCGGACGTCGCGCTCAAGGAACAGTCGGTAATGGTCACATCGTTCGAATCGGTGGCCAGTGTGATCCGGAAGGCCGTGAAAGCCGGATAATACTTCAGCTTGACGGAGGTGGCGCCGTAGTTGGCAGACGCGTAGGCCACCATCAGGTAGCGGGCATCGGGGAGCTTCGCCGTCAGGCCGCTCATGTCGAAGCGAAGGTCGGTATCATTGATCGGATAGACGGACCAGAACTGGTAGGACTCCCTGTTCTCCGCATTCCAGCACAGGCCGTTGGTGGAAGAAATCGTTCCGAAGCTGCTCGATCCGCTGACGCGCGTGGGCGTCACTTCGTAGTCGGCCCAGTAGCTGGCGTTGTTTTCATCGGTCTTGGCCCAGTCGCTGACAATTCGGACCTCGTCGCCCTGCTGCCAATCGATCCGCTGCTTGCTTCCAACATCGATGCCATACTCGGCTTTCGTTTCATCGAGCGAAGCGTCAGCCTCGAAAGTGATGGCCCTTCCGGGCGTGTTGAACAGCTCACAACCCGTTGCCAGCAACAGGAGGGATGCCATAGCCAGCATGTAAGCGGCTATCCGGTGGATGGAATTACGCATGATCGTTTCCTCCTGCATGGTTATTCCCAGCTCGTCTCAAATCCCGTCTGGTTGACGACATCCTGTCCCACGGATTCGACTTCAGTATCTTCCAGGGCTTCCGTGGAAGCGGCCAGGATCTGGCAGCCCAACTCCACGTCCACATCTTCCAGGATGGCCGGTGCTATGTATTTTTTGCTATTCATGTTCATATTCGGTGCTACATTTATATATTTACGAATAAATCACTGAAAATGTTTCAATTGTTCCAACTTCCGTTTTCGCGCGCCGGCGCCGGGATGGGTTCCAGCCAGGAGCGGGGCACGCTGGCCCGTGCGAAAAAGCAGTCCAGCAACTGCACCACCACGTAGTACTGGCCATGGAGTTCCAGGACGCGTCCTTCCACCCCGCTGAGCACGCCTTTGATCACGCGCACATAGTCGCCCAGCGCCAGGGGCCGGTCCATGAGCCCGCCTTCCTCGCGGGAGAGGTCGAGCACGCGGCGGAAATCTTCCAGCTGCTTGTCGGGCACCACCAGCAGCGACCGGGTCGCCGGATCGATGAGGTAGCGGACCGGGAGGCCCATCTCGTTGGCCAGGGCGCATGCACGGCGCTTGGTGGTATGCACAAAGATCATACCCGGGATCAGCGGCTTCTCGTAGGAAGTGCGGGAGCGTGTGTGGAGCATCGGCTCCGTGGGCAGGAAATTCTCCGTGCCGAGACGGCCGAGGCGGTCGCGCACGCAGAGCTCGGACCCGCAGTGGGTGCGGGCCGCGAACCAGAAGGTCTTCTCTTTCCGTGCGCTTTCCATGGTATCAGAATTTCTTGCCACCGACGATGCTCAGGAACGTGAGACCCAGGATCCGCAGGTCAAACCACACAGAGTGGTTCCGCAGGTAATAGAGGTCCATGTCCAGGCGCGTCAGCATCTTTTCCTTGGTGTCCGTGTATCCGTTGTACAGGGTCGCGTAACTGGTGACCCCGGGCCGGATCTGGTAGAGGAACTGGTAGCGCGGGTTGTCTGCCATGATCCGGTCGATATAGAATTGCCGCTCGGGGCGGTAGCCGATGAAGGACATGTCGCCGCGGAACACATTGTAGAGCTGGGGCAGCTCGTCGAGGTGGTGCTGGCGCATGAACTTGCCGGACCGGGTGAGGCGCGGGTCGGCGATGCCGGAATAGAGCACCGGGCCGAACTTCTCCGCGTCCTTGCGCATCGAGCGGAACTTGTAGATATAGAAGGGCTTTCCGCCCAGGCCGATCCGCTCCTGCTTATAGATGACGGGGCGGCCGTCGTCGATCAGCACGGCCAGCGCCGAGAGCAGGAAGAGCGGAGAGAAGAGGATCAGCAGCAGGCCGGAAAGACTGACGTCGAAGGCGCGCTTGATGAACTTGCCCGCCTTGCTCATCGGGTCCCTGGGCTGCGGGATGGCGTCGGAAGAAGAAGGGGTTCCGCGCCACATATTGGCGTCATCCCTGTCGCCGCTTCCGCCCTTGGGGAAGAGGATGCAGTCGATGCCGCCCAGCCGCCACTGGAGGACCTCCAGGTCCTGGTCGTTGCCCACATAGTAGATCACATACTCGCGCAGGATCTTGCCGTTCATCTCGGGATTGCGGGAAATCAGGCCCAGCACCTCGTAGCGGCCCGAGAGTTCCGCACTCTCGGCCATGTCGGCAGCAGGTTCCCCGTCTCCATAGACCAGCGCGTTGATGCGGTCGCTGATGGAGTGCATCTCCTTGCTTTCCTTCCGGATGCGGGCGGCAATGATGCCCGGGTAGAACATCAGCGCCGTGGAGAACACGATGTCGGAGAACACGCCGACCAAGATGTGCGAGACCATCTGGTCACCGATCCAGCCGGAGAGCATCAGGATCAGCATGCCCAGATCCTTGATCATCACCGTGGCGATGATCCGGCGGATATTCCAGAATGAGGCGTCATCCTGGACCCGGTGCGAGATGCCGGATATCAGCAGGCCGATGAACGTGAATACGGCGGCGCCCACCAGGGCGATCAGCAAGTGCCGCGTAAAACCGTATTCCGGCGCGGAGATCCATCGCACCAAGAGGATGGAGAAAAAGGTACCGATGCAGGACAACAGAATGTACTGCACCATCGACCCTTTCAAAGAGATCTTCCTGTCCATGCGCAGGCTTCAGCGAGGGTTTATGCCTGGTTCTTCTTGGCCGCTGCCAGCTGGAGGTGGGTCACCACGCAGGTCAGCAGTTTCTCCATGATGATGGGTTTCATGATGAAATCGTTCGCACCGACGTCAAAGCCTTTGACGATGTCCTCGTTGGAGGTCAGCGCCGAAAGGATGACAATCTGGATGTCGGCCGTCTTGGGGTCGGCCCGCAGGCGCCGGATCACTTCGAAACCGTCGATGCCGGGCATCATCAGGTCGAGCAGGATCAGGTCGGGTTTTTCCTGGGCGACTGCATCGAGCGCCATCTGCCCGTTGGCCGCCTTGCGGAAGTGGAAGTTAAAGCGGGAGAGCATCTTCTCAACCAGCAGCAGGTTCAGGGGAATGTCGTCGACAGCCAGAACGGAGAACTGGGAGAAATCGTGGTCTTGTGCGTATATCGGTGTCATAGGAAAAAAGGTTGTTTATCAGGTTATTATTGTGTTATCTGCGTAGTATTGTCCTGTTCGACGGGCGGGGTGACGGGCACCATGAAGATGAACCGGGCACCGCCCGCGGTGTATGTCGTGTCGAGGTATATCTTCGCTCCCATCCGCTTGGCAATCTCCCGGCAGATGCTCAGCCCCAACCCCGTGCCCTGCACGAAGCCGTTCAGCTTCACGAATCGCTCGAAGATCACCTCCGCCTGCTCCGGCGGTACCCCAGACCCCGTGTCCGTCACAGCGAACGTCACGTAGCCCGGATTCGCCTCCAGCGAACTCGACAGCACGATCTCGCCCTGCGTCGTGTGCTTGCACGCGTTCGTAAGCATGTTGATCAGAATCTGCTGCACACGGCGCGGGTCCGTACGGAACGTGAACGGCTCCTCGCTCTCCGGCTCGTAACGCAACTCCACGCCCGGCTGCAAACGGTGCTCCGCACTGCTGATCGCCGCCTTGCACAGGAAGTGCATCTCCCCTTCCTCGTATACGATCCGGTATTCGTTGTTGTCGATCGCCGACGCGTTCAGGATGTCGTCCAACAGCATCGTCAGCATCTGCGCGTTGTTCACGATATGCGTCGCAAAGCCTTCCTTCTCTTCCTCCGGGAACGAGCCGTCCGGCAGCGACAGCAGCTGCGAGAAGCCCACGATCGCATTTAGCGGCGTACGGATCTCGTGGCTCATGTTCTGCACGAACTGCGTCTTCGCCTCGTCCGCCGCCACCGCGTGCGCGTTCGCCTCCTTCAACTCCTCGATCCGCTCCGCGTCAAGCCGCCGGTTCTTCCGGTAGTTAAGGATGGTGATCAGCAGGAAGGTGATGATGAACAGCAGCGTCAAGACGGCCAGCAGATAGACCAGCCGGCTGATATGCGTGACCTGCGTGGTCTTCTCGCGCAGGTTCGCCTCCAGCGAGGTGTTGCCGATGCGCGCCTCCATCTCAGCCAGGCGCGACTGGTTGTTGACCGACACTTCTTGCTCGAGCTTGGAGACCAGCTGCCGGTAGATAAACAGCGCATAATTGCGGTAGCCGTGCTGCTGAAGCATGACGGCCATGTATTTCCATTCCCGCAGCCGGGGCAGCTGCTGGATGTCGTTCAGGTAACGGCCCACCGTACCGTCGAAGACGGCGTCGATGACATCGAAAATCAGCGGTCCGGTCGGGGTGATAGTGGTCAGGCGGTCGCTGGCCAGGCAGAAATCGCGGGCCTTCTCGTAAGCATCCTGATCGCCCTCGATAGCGGCGAGCTTGGCCTCGTAATAAGCACAGCGGAGCGTGTCAAGATAGAACTGGCGCTCTGCCTTGGCCTTGTCGATGCACAGGCGCACCGAGTCAGCTCCGATGGGATAATAGTCCGACAGATCGCAGTAGAGACGGCAGAGCGACTGGCTCGTGACCAGGGAATCGGTGGACCGGTCGTGGATCTCGATGGCCCGGTCGATGAACTTCTTGGCCGACACGTAGTCGTTTTGCTCCACATAGAGAGTCACCATATAGCGGTCGGCCATCCATTCACCATATTCGTCGCCGCGTTCAATGGAGTAGTTCATCATCTCCTGGATGAGCTCCATGGCCCGGAGAAGCCGGCCCGTGTCATAGTAGTAATCCTGCGTCAGGTTGTAAGCCTGATAGAGATATTGCGGATAACCCAGCCGCTTCGAGACCTCCAGCACGTCGGCGAAAGCCTTGTCCACCATCTCGTCGTTCCGGTCTACCCGCGACAGGGCGATATAGTGCTTGAGCCGCTCCACGTAGAAGAGTGCCTGTGCCTGTGTGTCGCCTTTCTGGAGGGAGAGACGCAGCAGCGTGTCGTTCACCGCCTTGAAACCCTCCTTGCCGACCAGCGCATCCGCCCGCCGGTAATACTCCCGGCATTCCTCGTCCATCTGGTAGACGCTGCCCTGCCCCGCAAGCGGAAGGAGGCTCGCGAGCAGCAGGAGAAGGGTCAATATCAGATGTTTACGGCTCATTATGGCAAATCTTGCAAATTTACTAAAAATATCATTCAACTCAAACGACGGGCGGGGTGACGGGCACCATGAAGATGAACCGGGCACCGCCCGCGGTGTATGTCGTGTCGAGGTATATCTTCGCTCCCATCCGCTTGGCAATCTCCCGGCAGATGCTCAGCCCCAACCCCGTGCCCTGCACGAAGCCGTTCAGCTTCACGAATCGCTCGAAGATCACCTCCGCCTGCTCCGGCGGTACCCCAGACCCCGTGTCCGTCACAGCGAACGTCACGTAGCCCGGATTCGCCTCCAGCGAACTCGACAGCACGATCTCGCCCTGCGTCGTGTGCTTGCACGCGTTCGTAAGCATGTTGATCAGAATCTGCTGCACACGGCGCGGGTCCGTACGGAACGTGAACGGCTCCTCGCTCTCCGGCTCGTAACGCAACTCCACGCCCGGCTGCAAACGGTGCTCCGCACTGCTGATCGCCGCCTTGCACAGGAAGTGCATCTCCCCTTCCTCGTATACGATCCGGTATTCGTTGTTGTCGATCGCCGACGCGTTCAGGATGTCGTCCAACAGCATCGTCAGCATCTGCGCGTTGTTCACGATATGCGTCGCAAAGCCTTCCTTCTCTTCCTCCGGGAACGAGCCGTCCGGCAGCGACAGCAGCTGCGAGAAGCCCACGATCGCATTTAGCGGCGTACGGATCTCGTGGCTCATGTTCTGCACGAACTGCGTCTTCGCCTCGTCCGCCGCCACCGCATGCGCGTTCGCCTCTTTCAACTCCTCGATCCGCTCCGCATCGCGGGTCTTGTTCCGCCGCGAATGTGCGACCTCGGCCAACATGAACAGGATGATGATCAGCAGCGTGGAGAACCCGAAGATCAGGACCAGCCGGTTGACGCGGTCCATCCGGGTCGATTGTTCGCGCAGGCTGGCTTCCAGCGACATGTTGCCGATGCGCGCCTCCACTTCGGTGATGCGCGACTGGTTGTTGACCGAGATGCCGTCCTCCATCTTTTCGACCAGCTGCTGATAGATGCCCAGGGCGTAGTTGCGGTAGCCGTTCTTCTGGAGCAGCGTGGCGATGTAACCCCAGTCCCGCAGGTTGTGGAACTTGCTGATTTCGCTCAGACGGGAGTCGATCGTACCGTTGAAGATGGCGTCGATCATGTCGAAGAGACGGGCGCCGGTCGTGGTGACGTTGTCCAGGTTGCCGCTGTTCAGGCATTCATCCCGGAGCGTACGGTAACGGGCCATGTCGCCTTCAAACGCCGCCTGCCTGGCAAGGGAATACTGGCAGCGAAGCGTGTCGAGGAACAGGCGCTGGTTCTCGACGGCCTTGTTCAGGAACAGAATCACTGAGTCGGAACCTACGGGATACACGTCCGCCAGCTCACAGTACAACTGGCATACTGACTGGCGGCGGATCAGCGAATCTGCGGTCTCGTGGTAGGTGTCCAAAGCCCGTTCGAGGTAGCTGCGGGCCGATACGAAATCGTTCTGGGCCACATAGAGGACCGCCATGAGCCGGTCGGTCATCCACTTGCCGTATTCGTCGTCGGTTTCCAGGGCGTGGGTCTGCATCTCCTGGATGAGTTCCATCGCCTTAGCCTTCCGTCCGGTATTGTAGTAGTAGTTCTGGGTCAGGTCGATGCCGTAGTAATAATACTGCCGGTAGCCCAGGCGGAGCGACACTTCCTTGAGCTCCTGCAGGGCCTGGTCCACCCGTTCGTCATCATGGTCCTGGCGCGACAGCTCGATGTAGTGGTGCAGGCGCTCGACGTAGTACAGGGTCTGCGCCTTGGTGTCGCCCTTCTGGAGGGAGAGACGCAGCAGCGTGTCGTTCACCGCCTTGAATTCATCCTTCCCCACCAGTGAATCAGCCTTGCGGAAATAGACATAGCACTCCTCGTCCAACTGGTACATGTTGTTCTGTCCCGATGCCGTCAGGACACTTCCCAGCAGGAAGACGAGCCATACTATCCGTTGCAATGTGCGCATTTCTACAAATATACGGAAATAAAGCGAATAATGAAAACAAAACACGGCCAAACTTATCGTAAGGCCGTGTTTTCGTGCATTATTTCGGTGGAAAGGATCAATATTCCTCCTCGTCGAAGAAGAAATCGTCCTTGGTCGGATAGTCCGGCCAGATGTCCTCTATGGAGTCGTAGACCTCTCCGTCTTCCTCAAGGTCTTCCAGGTTCTCGATCACTTCCAGCGGCGCGC
>Ga0265301_10002557_pt1 | contig 20756 bp, 18 predicted proteins | sample AusTroGonzalo_MG_2_FD_193488 | JGI IMG/M metagenome (GOLD analysis project Ga0265301, IMG submission 193488) | Bovine rumen microbial communities from tropical cattle in Woodstock, Queensland, Australia - Gonzalo_04 | ecosystem: Host-associated > Mammals > Digestive system > Stomach > Rumen ... | reverse complement strand
TTGTTGCTCCTATGGTTAACAACCTTGCTCAGGATGGTTCACAGAACCTTTACATGAGTGGTACAATCGCTGGTCTTAAGGTTTATGTTGATCCTTATATGGATTGGGACGATACAAGAATCTGCGTTGGTAGAAAGGGTAATGGAAATGAACCTGGTGTTATCTTCATGCCTTACATCCTTGCTGATCAGGTATCTATCACAGCTGAAGGTACAATGGCTCCTAAGATGCTTGTTAACTCAAGATATGCTATTGTTGATGCTGGATTCTATCCAGAGACCCAGTATTTCACACTTACTGTTGGTTCAGAATTTGGCCTTATCTAATCTTAGAATATATAAATGCGACTTACCTCGCACTCTATATATAATCACATCGAAAGATGACAAAAACTCGGTAGAAATACCGAGTTTTTCTTTATATAAAGTACTAATAATAAATCAATCTGTTATTTTTAAATAGTGGCCTTAAAAAAGTTTATTTTTAATTAAATTATAAGAATAGTATCTAGTTCTTTAATTTAGAAAAACATATAAAAAAATATATTTATAAATATAAAAATGGCTATTCCAGTTTATTTGCAACAATTTCGCGCTGCTGGCATATACCGTGTAGTTTTTGATAAATCAACCATAGCTGGTGTTGACAGTTCAATTCTTAGACTTGTTGTAGGTTACTCTCCTAAGGGACCTTTCAACATTCCTGTCTATATCACTTCTCCAAGTGACTTCAAAGCTGTTTATGGTGATATTTCAAAGAAATTGGAAAAAAGAGGTGTATACTTCCATAGATTGGCAATGCAGGCTCTCGCAGCTGGTCCTATTCTTTGCTTAAATCTTAAGAAGTTCGCTGGTGAAACTGTAGATGGTGCTACCATTAATACAGATTTCAATCCTAAGTACGATATTATCAGCACAGTTAAATTAAATGTAGAAGATATTTACGACACTACAAGATTCTGGGAGCTTTCAGCAGAAAAACTTAATGGACTTAAGTCTGTTTCTGGCGCATTTATGGATCAGTACATTAATATTTGTACAACCAATACTAAAGAAACATCCGGTACATATGTTATTCGTAAGGCTAGCGGAAATAAGGTAAATGGCTATAACATTACAGTTAGCGATTGGTATTCTGATAAGCAAGAAGAAATGCCTGAATATCTTGAACCATTTACAAACAGTTTAATTTCTGATTTCTTTGCAGAAATTTACGTATTTAAAGGAAAGTTCACAAAGGCTCAGGTTCTTGCATCATCAACATTAAAGCATTATTTTGATGGTGTTGCTGATCCTAATTCTACAGATGTTCAGTTAAAGCCTTTCGTAACAAATGCATATGGTGATCTTGTAGATTCTCTTGACGCTCTTTATGCAGATGAAACATCAGGTGCTATCGGTCATTATGTAGGATGTCTTATTCCTTATTTCAAGAACAAGCAAGGACAATATGCTTCTCTTGATATTGCATTCAATAATGACAGTGATGCTCACAATATGATGATGAGTTTCAATGTTGATTTACTTGAAGAAGATGGTATTGCTAATATTGATCTTTCAGGTAGATTATCAATCACTGATTCAATGGTTAATGATTTATTTAATGGTGAAGCAACAACTTCATTACTTGGTAATAAAGATGCTAAGGTTATTTCTGATGTTGTTAATTTCACAAATAATGTAGTTAAGGTTGATGGTGATAAATTAGTTGCAGTTATTCCTTTTGATAATACAAATGAAAAGAAAGTAACTGGTACACTTTATATTTCTAATGTTGATACAGCAGAACATAAGATTGTTCTTTCACAGGTTGGTTCACCAGACGATACAATCAGTATCGATTGCGGTGATGATGCTGTTGAATTCTGGAAGATTCTTGCTAAGTTAAAAGGTAAGAAAGCTGATTCAGATGATGTATTAGCAGATGGTTACGGTTCAGTTTATACTTCCGGTGAAGCATTTATTGATGCTGATGGTAAGTTTATTGCTGAAGGTCCTGCAACAGTTATTACTTCTATTACAAGACTTGAAGCTACAACAGCTGTTTCTCCTTACGGTACATATGGTGATTCAGATCATAATATGAAGGTTTCTACAGTTGATGTAACATTTGAATCAGATTCAGAAGTTGCTGACAATATTTATGGTACATCAGTATCATTTGTTCCTGTTGATAGCAACGCATGGGTTGGTTCAGTAGAAAATGGTATTTATCAGTTAGCTAATACTACTGCTCCTTGGGACAGAGGTATTTTCTCAACAATTTCTGTTGGTGATTGCTTCTTAGCAGCAGACGGTTCAATTGATAGAGACCATGATGGTGAATCAGATGCAGAAGACGGATTCTTTGATAATGTTTATGTTCAGGCAGTTGAAAGCATTAAGGATGAAGAAACTGAAACTTATACATATGTAATTAAGTTCACAGGTGAACCTCTTGTTTATGATGCTTCTAACCTTAATTCTTACTTAATCAGAGTTGATGCTGGACTTAACCAGGAAATCGGTACAATCATTCCTCAGTATCTTGAAGGTTATACATATATCAATGCAAAACCTGCTTCAACAAGCATGATTGACAAACTTAACTGGCAGAAGTTCATCCTTTCAGCTATTTCTGAATATAAGGGTCTTCAGACAGCTCTTCTTAATAAGGCTAATATCGATTACAGATATGTTATTGATACATTTGAATCATATGTTGACAGCTCATGTAAGAATGTTCTTTCATACCTTACAAAGCAGAAACAGAGTGCTCTCGGTATCCTTAACTTCCCTTCAGTAAAGACATTCCTTAAGTGCCCTTACACTTCATTCACTGATTCTAAGGGTATCTTCCAGGTACAGTATGTTGTTGATGGTTATAATAAGAAGAAAGCATTCGGTAAGAAGTTCTCACTTCCTACAGAAGCAGAAGGTGCATCATTTGTAGCATTCTACACACCTCTTAAGTTCAGTGACGGTATGGTTGATACAATCGTTCCTTCAGCTGCTCTTGTTTCTAACTTATTCATGGAAAAATACACATCAAGACAGCCTTATTACATTGTTGCTGGTCCTAACTATGCTAGAATTGAAGCTGCTGGCCTTGTTGGTCCTGATTACACTTATTCAATGGATGAACTCCAGATAATTGAACCTTTCGGTGTAAACTGCATGGTTTACAGACCTGGATTCGGTACATTTATTAATGCTAACCAGACTGCAAAGCAGACTCCTCTTTCAGCACTTTCAAGTGTTAATGTTCGTGAACTTGTAATTTACTTACAGGACGAAATTGAAAAGGTTCTTCAGGCATATCAGTGGGAATTCAATAACCCTACAACAAGAAATGCTATTCTTGATAGAGCTAACTTCATCTGTGCTAGAGTTGCTGCTAATGGTGGTATCCAGGCATTCCTTAATGTAATGGATGAATCTAACAACACTCCTGAAATTATTGACCACGAAATGGCAATTCTTTCAACACACATTGAACCTGGTAGAGGTTGTGGTAAGATGATCCACGAGCTTACACTTTACAAGACAGGTCAGATGGCAGCAAATATCATTGAACAATAATTTGACAGTTTTCTAGAGAAGTTGCAATATACTTCTCTAGAAAATTGAAAATAATTATATTTTTAATTAAGATAACAAAAACATAAGATTTTATATATAAAATGGCAAGTTCAATTTCACATTTACCTCACATAAAGAATACACAGGCTGGTAATAACTACTGGGATCCTATGCATTCCGCTATTTATGAGGTATATTTTACACTTCCTGTAGCCATTCAAGATAAATTCAAAGATGATGAAGCTATTTTGACAGAACAAGTTGTTTCTGTATCTGGTCTTGACGCTCTTCAGAAGACTCCTCAAGCTGGTTCACAGAAGTTCTTTGGTGTTGATGTATCTTTCCTTAATCCTACACTTGACAGTACATTTGCTGAAATCACAGTTACTTTCAATCTTAACTTAAGAAATACAACTGATGCTTATGTACTTAAAGTTATTAAGGCTTGGGAAAAACTTGGTTATGACCTTGCAGATGGTACAAGAACACTTATGGCTGACTATGTAGCTGATAATCTTAGAATTTCAGAAGCTAACAGAGACGGTACAGTTTGGAGAAGTTATATTTTCCATAAAGTAATGGTTACCAATGTTACTGGTATTGATGAATTAAATTATACCAATAATGATGCTAGACAACTCCAGGTTCAGTTTAGAGCTGATTGGTGGGATGAAGATTTGGCATAACTTATTGATAATCAATAGTTTAAAAGAGGATACTTTAAATAGTTTCCTCTTTTTTATTTTGAATTTTTAAAAAATACTTCTATATTATAATGTACAAAACAAGCATAATATGGAAGTATTTAATTATTACAACCCGAACCCTACTGCTAGAACAGACAGTAAAACCGGTAAACCTAAACGTTGGTCTAAAGGCGATTGTGTTATCCGTGCATTTTGTTGTGCATTGAATAAGTCTTGGGATGATGTATTCAGTGAAATTTGTAAGATTGCCGCAAAAGTGCATGATATGCCAAACAGTCACAATGTTATTGACAGATATGCAAAAGCCAATGGTATGATTAAGGTATCTATTCCTTATTATACCACTGTAAGACAATTTGCATATGATCATGATGGTGTATATGTAATTAATATCCGCAGTCATGTTACATGCGTGCGTGATAATCAGATTAATGATTGCTGGAATTGCGGTAGTTATAAGATGAAAACCTATTATACAGTAAAATATTAAAGGAGAACTATTTAAGTTCTCCTTTTTAATTAAAATAGATTGTCTTCTTCATTTGAATAGTAATCGTCAAAGAAATCTTGTCTGTCAAATTCTTCATTAAATTTTTCGATTAACATTTCCTTGTAGTCAGTAAATGCAGATTCAACTATTGTATATAATAAATCTTCATTTAAATCTTTTTCTACATCTGTAAAATCATATTCTGAAGAATTGTCAATGATAAGGTTATTTAATATTTGTGTTGTTTCACTTATTAAATCTTCTTCAACTTCTGCATATTCAAGATCTTCTAAATCATCTGGTGTCTCAATATATGAAAATTTATCATCCATATAATTTTTAACATAATTATTAATTTCAGGTAAAAGTTCATTTGAGACGAACTTATTTATATCTTTTTCTGTCATTTTAAAAAAGTATTTGTTTTTGTCAAAATCAATTAATTTATAATAAACCTTTTTATATGACATTGTAAAAAATTTCGAATTTTTAAAAAAACAATCTATATTCATTAAGTAATTTAAAACAAACGTGAATGAAACATATTAGAAATTGGAAAATTTACAAGACGGATGTTAATCTTGCAACCGCACTTGAAGTTTTAAAAGATCAGAAGGTAATTGGACATGATGCACCGATTGCTATTCGTTTTCGTGATCATGGTAAGATTATCGAATCTTATGCATCTAATTTAACATTCAATACTAATGAATGTATGAATCCGCTTTGGGAAATTCTTATCCCTGATACAGATGAAGAAGCTAAGAATGAAAAAATGAGAAAGCTTCTTATGGAATCTAATTATAGTGGACTTAAACATCAGAAAATTGAGAATATGACTAATTCTGAGATTTGGAATTATATTGAAGATCACCTTACAGATGATCAGAAGTATCGTATGATGCTGTATTTCTTTGATAACAAAATCTATAAAAAGAATTAAAAAATGAAGAAACTTATTTTAATTATCGTTGCACTTATTTGTATGTGCAGTTGTACTGAACAGATTCGTACCCGTCAGTTTGGTGGTAAAATGGAGATTAGGCTTCCTGCTGGACAGGAATTGATGGAAGCCACCTGGAAGGATGATGATCTGTTCTATCTTACTCGTCCAATGGCTCCTGATTATGTTCCTGTTACAAAGACTTTTCAGGAAAGTTCTAGTTGGGGTGTAATGGAAAGCACCGTATATTTTATTGAATCTCGATAAATTAATTTATAAACTTTTTTAAAAACAAACAAAAATTATGCTTACATTTATTGCTATTCTTGCAGTTATTGCAATTGGTTATTGGCTTATTGCCGCAATTACTAACAAGGTACAGGATGATAAGGTTCTTCCTAATCATGTATCTATTCTTATTCTCGGCATTGTTATTGGTGTTGTTCTTAGTTTTGTTGCGGTTATCCCGGCACAGGAATGCGGTGTTGTTGTTACTCCTGGTGGTGTTAAACATGAATCCTATAAAACCGGTTGGCATATGGTCATGCCATGGTATAAGGTCGTAAAGATGGATAAGACTGTTCAGGTTTATACTTGTGCTAATCTTGGTTCTCGTAATGATGCTTCCGCTGATGATGCCCGTATGACTGATGCTAAGAAGAATTCTGTACAGGGCACTACAATCTGGGCACCTACCGTTGATGGTATTAAGATGGGATTTGCAATTTCAGCATCTTGGAAGATTGATGAGGAATATGCGTGGTGGATTTATGATAATGTATCTGAGCTTGATGACTCTAATAATGGGCGATTCCTCTGGTTGGAAGAGAATGTTATTAAGGCTAAGTTGAAGTCTGCACTTGCTCTTACTGCTTCTAAGTATACTCCAATTGAAGTTTATTCTAATAAGCGTGAGGAAATTCAGCAGCTTACTTATGAGAAGATGAAGAAGGATATTGAGGCATATCACCTTATTCTTGAACAGATTGATATTCGTGAAGTTTATTACAATCAGGAATATGAACAGTCTATTAACCAGAAGAAGCTTGAGGAACAGAAGGCCCTTACCCTTATTGAAGTTACTAAGCAGAAGGAAGAGCTCTTGAAGCAGGCACAGATTCAGAAGGATATTGATATTACTCAGGCAGAGGCTGAAGCTCAGGCACTTAAGATTAAGGGACAGTCAATTTCTACTAACCCTCGAATTGTTGAGCTTGAGTGGATTAATAAGTGGAATGGAGAGCTTCCTACCTATATGCTTGGAAATGGGCAGAGCATTATGCTTGGAATTAATAAATAAATTTAAACGTTTAAAATTATGTTGACTAAAGGTAAAGACAAAGTTTTGGCCGGTGTATGTTCCGGTGTTGCTGAAAAGTTGAATGTCGATCCTAAGTGGGTCCGTATCGGCTGGGGTGTTACCTCCCTTTTCTATGGTGCAGGTATTCTTGCATATCTTGGATGTGCATTGCTTATGCCTGATAAAAAGTAAAGTTTTTACATAATCTTTAAAGGTACTAAAGAAACTCATTCTTTAGTACCTATTTTCTTTTATATGGAGCTTTAATATAAAATATATAAAATACTATATTAATATTGTTTGGGACTCAAATATGAGCTTTATTTTGACTCGTATTTTATATTTATATATTTCTATTTTAATATATAATTATACTTAATTTATATGAAAACATTACAAGTTTATATTAGAGAGAAAAAAGAAGAAACAAGACAAGATATTTTTGAAAAATCTCCATTTTATAAAAAGAATATGCATTTCGGAACAGGATTAAGTTTAGGATATTTTTTAAAATATTTTGAACTTAATAAACCTATTGTTGGAGGTAATTGGAATCCAAGAGATTTTATTAGTAATGATCAATTAAATACATTTTTAGATTGGTGTAAAGAAAATAATCCTAATTATAATGATGAATTATATGTAATATTCGGTTCAACATATGAAGGGGATGATAATAATGTAGATGTTGGTAAATTATATTCTGAATTAATAAATAATTTTGGCGATCCAACTGGCGGGGGATCTGTTAGGGCATCTTGTTTCGGTAGAATTGGTATTGGACCTAAATATTATGCTAATCATTATTTTGGAAATGGAGAAGGCGGTTTAATTGAACATGGAGGAATGAGTCCTAATGGAAAAATAAGAACTATTAATTGGGTATTATTTCTTAAACAAGAATGGTTTGATAAATTTGGTTTAATTGCAGATAAAAATTGGGAAGAAGCTAATGAAGAAGCTAATAAAACCGGGGAATTTAATATTAATCTTACGGGAAAAAATAAGTAAGATTACTAAAGATGAATGGATGATAATAATATTTGGAATTATTATTATTTCTATTTCATTTGGTTATTTATTAATGCATATATGATACATTTTTCATTTTCAGATAAAGATAACAGGTATTTATTTCTTAAATGTGATTTAACACCTGACGAATATATAACAGTATATGAAAGAGAAGTTAAAAAGTATGTAAAACATCATGTGTTTTATATGCTTAAAAAACATATTAATCTTACAGATCCTATTTGTTTTTTACCTACATATACAGGTCCAAGATTTACACAGGATTTTATATTTGATTATACACAACCAAGCGGCCGCCAAATTTTATGGTGTAGTATTGGTTTATGGCAAGTAATATATAAATTCTTAAAGGAAAATAAGATTCCTTATGATGGATTAGACCCTGACAGGTTCAAACGTAAAATGATTCATACGTTTGCAGAATTTAAGGAAATAGTTGATTCTTGGAATCTTAAATATGAACCTCGTCCTTATCAATACGAAGCCGCATATAAAATAATTCAGTGGAACAAATCAGTATCACAACTTGCTACGCGTGCAGGTAAAACACTTATTGCATATATAATATTCAGATATTGTATAGAGTATTTAGGCGTAAAGAAAATATTAATGATTGTTCCTTCTGTTGATTTGGTTAAACAGGCATATGATGATTTTAATGATTATGCTGAATTTTTTAAAACAGAATGTATATGGTCTGGCGGTAAACTTGTAGAATCTGCTAACCTTACTGTCGGAACATTCCAAAGTCTTATTAAATTCCTTGACAGAAAGGGAAAGAAATATGATCCTTCATTTTTTAATGGTTATGATTGTGTATTTGTAGATGAGGTACACAGAGCTACTGCATTACAGATTAAAAGTATTATTTCACAACCATTCATGACCGATGTTAAAATTGCATTCGGTATGACAGGTACACTTCCTAAAGAAAAAACTATTGAACATTATTGTTTACATGCATTGCTTGGAGCAAAGATACAGGAAGTTAAACCGAGGGAATTAATGGATGCAGGATATATTTCTGATATTGAAATTAACCAGTTCAGAATAAATTATAAGAATATTGATAAACAAAAGAAGTTATTTATCAAATGTGCTGAATATTCATTATCTCCTTTTGTTGAAAAACCGAATGAGAAAAATCCTAAGAAGAAAGAAAAAGTAAAATTAAAGAATCCTGAATTTTTAATACAGTTTGAAAAACAGGTTCCATTTGCAATGACACTTGGAAAGAACAGTGCATATAATGACAAATCACTTACTCCTGAACAGCAAGAACAGAAGTATATTGATTTCTTAAAAGATATGATTAAAGGAAGTCCAGGTACTAATCAGCTTGTTGTTGAGAAGATGATGGTTCATTTTATGGATGAAAGAATAAATATTCTTTGTAATGATATTCTCAGTATCTGCCCATATAATACTCTTGTACTTGCACATCATACGGAATATCTTTTATATGTAGCTGATGAAATTAAAAAGAGGATGCCGGATAAAATTGTATGTATAATTCATGGTAAAACCAAACCTAAAGAAAGAGATGCTGTTAAAGAAACGTTAAAGAACAATAATAATTGTATTCTTGTTGCTTCTTATGGTTGTATCGGTACTGGTATTACTCTTTCTAATCTTTGCTTCGGTGTTTTATTTGAAAGCTTTAAATCAGGTACTATTAATATGCAGTCATTAGGTAGAGGACTTGGACTTAGTAAACTTAAAGATAAATATATAGTATATGATTTTATTGATTGCTTTGATGAATCTGTTTCTACAAAATCAATATTAAGACAAGGTAAAGAAAAGGTTAAGATATATGAAAAGAATAAATATGATTATAATATAGTTGTTAAGAATATATAAAAAATAAATCTCTATTGAAACTTTCAATAGAGATTTTTCGTATATTAAAGTAAATTTACTTTTGTACAGGAGCTTCAGCTTGTGGTTTACGAAGAGAGAGCTCATCGATAATAGCATTATGTTCATTTGCAATGTCATAAATGCTTTCTGTTGTTTCTTCGTATTCTGCTCTGAGAGATTCAAAATACTTATTAATTGCTACGACCTTTGCCCATTCTTCATAACCTGTAAACTTCATTTCACCTAATGTTCTAAGAGTTGCATCAAGCATAGGATATGTAACTGTCTTGCTATACTTATCTGGATCCCAGAATTCATACATAGAAAGTAAACCTAATGTATACTGCCATTCAACTGTCTGCTTATTTAATAATGACTGAATACCTGCTGCTACAATCTTATAATTTTCAGTAGGAAGCTTGAATTCCTTCTTTGCAACTGCTGCATCGTTTTCATCAGCTTTCTTAATGATTTCCTGTTCTCTTGCTTCAAGCTCTGCATCAGAAAGACCCTTTAAAGAAGCTGCTAATTCCTTAAGCTGCTGCTGTTTCTTTTTTATGTCCATAAAATTTTATAAAAATATTTTTATATAAATAACTTGAATGATACAAATCCAACTGCTCCAATAATTAATAACATCAAAATATGCTTTAAAAATTTCTTTAAAGATTCTGATTTTATCTTTCTTGAAACGATATCAAATATTACTAAGTAATTATCTTGATTTACTGGTCCGACATGTTCAAATGCAATATCAATATAATCATATAATTTTTCAATTTTAAATAATTGAGCGATTAATTGCATTTGTTTATAAACCCAATGCTTTACATATTCATTATTATTGGTATTGTCACCATCGATTTCAATAATTACATTATTAAAATCATATTTACCATCTGTTATGTTTGGATTTACTACACCGTATAGACGACCAGCCCAGTCTTTGCGAATATCTGTCTTTAAATAATTATCTATTACTTTTTTAAAAGCCGGTCCGTAAAAAGTATCTGAAATTAATTTCTTATCTTTCCTATATTGAATCGAATCAGCTATTAATGTAATGCTACGGCCTAATAATGAATGATTATAACACCATTTAAAAATGCCCATTGCATGAAAAAAATTATTTTTATATATAAATAATATAGAAAAATTTCGATATTGTTTTTAAAAAATATTAAAAATTTTGATTTAATTCTGAATTTTTATATATTTGCACTATATTGTATTACAAAATAGTGCTCTCATCGACGGGTGAGAAGTATATTAATTGTACATAATAATTTAATATTAAATAATATATGAAGAAATTTTCACAGTTAATTACAGAAACAAAGGGTGTAAGCGCGCAATCAAATTCCCTTAATAAATTATCTGTAGAACAAATTGAAAAGTATTTGAAAGTAGCAGATAAATTTATTTCTGACGAAGCAAAGAATATCTGCAAGTGGCTTATAGATAATAATGAAGATTATGTAAAAAAGCTACCTAAAGGTGCAGAAAATAATTCTTTAATTGATTTCTATAATAGAGGCATTCCTAAAAATGAAGATTATGTAGATTTATATAATTGGATTAAAGCAGTTATAAAATCTGGGCGACCACTTGAAATCCCTACTCTTTTAACACAGGATCAGTATGATCTTATTGTTGGTGATAAGAAAGCACCTGAAGGTACTGTTATCACTCCAGATTCTGTTATTATGGGATTATATCTTGATCCAGATTCCGCAGAAGGAAAGAAGGCAAGAAATGACATAGCTAATAAATATATGCCTCTTGTACATAAGATTGTAAACAGCTGGATTGGTAAATCATCACTTGATAAAGATGAATTATTCTCTAATGGTCTTTACGGTCTTACATATGCTATGGATACATATGGAAAGAAAAGTAAAAAAGCTGCTGGTAAAGAACAGAAAGAACTTGAAAGACTTAGGGCAGAAGCTGAGCAGAACGGTGCTAATCCTGATGATATCACATTAGATAATGTTGATGTTGTAGATATGGATAAGTATAAAGATTATCCTTTCTTACAGTATGCTGCTCAGATGATCCGTGTTTGGATACTTGAAGCTATTAAGAATGATTCTCACCTTGTAAGAATACCTATTTCAAAACAAAAGAGAGAAAAAGAAGAAAAAGGATTTATCGCTAAGGATAATTCAGTATCAGGTGATAAGAGACTTGGAGGTAAAGATGGCGAAGAAGGCAAGAGCATCTTTGATTTAGTAGGCGGTATGGAAAATCCTGGTAAAGCCATGGATAAAGCTGAAATAGATAGACTTTGGGATGAAATCCTTGATGAATTAGAGAAGAAATTCGGTCCTAAGACAATGGATATCTTCAAGAATCATTTCGGATTCGGTCTTAAAGATAAGGAGAAAAGATTATCAGGTAGAGAGATGGCTGATAAATATGGATTCAAATCTCCTTCCTCAATTACAACTGAAATTGTTAAAGTTGTTAACTTCATCAAGAAAGATAAGAAGATGTTCCAGAGATTCTGTGATATTAATGAACTTATGGCAGAAGCAAAGCATGATGAAGATGAATACAGCAATGACAATGAGCCAATCAATCTTGATTCAAAAGTATATGAAGAAAGAATGCATGGCAGTTGGAACAATATAGATGGTGATTAATAACAATGAAAAACTTAGTACAATTTATAAAAGAAGAATTAAAAAGTAAAATAGTTGAAAACGTTAAAGTAGTTTTTGATGTATTACCCGAAGAGTTTTATTTAACTGCTCCCGAAGGATATAGTGAATCTGATATTCAGATTTATTTAGGTGATACTATCATGACAGAATTACCATCTGAAAATGATAAATATGCAAATCTGCTTGGAAAAAATGCAAATAATATCAGTGATGCATATTTTGAATATGATAAGTTTGAACATATTAATGATTATGATGAAGATGTAAACCTTGAATGGGATAGTCATTATGATGAAAAAGTAAAGGATGAAAATTTAAATACATTCAAACTTACTAAACTTAAATATGTTATACTTTTCGATGAATTTGAATTAAAAGATTCTGATTTTGATGGAGACATTAAAGATTTATTAAATCAGATTTTTACTAAATTCGATTCAAGCAGTATAAATAAGTATCCAGCAGAAATTAAATATAATGCTGATTTACTTGAGTTTGATGAGTAATTTGAAATAAAAATGAATAAAGGTCTATTTTAAATAAGTAGACCTTTTATTTTTTATTAAAAAATTAATAATTGATTAGAAATGAATAGTAAAAAAATTTATATAATACTTTTTGTAATATTGTATGCATTTATTGCTATTGTATCTGGTATACATGGTTTTTCATTTTTTGGATTAGCTAATGTACCTATACTTGCGGGAATGCTTGCTATTGCCTTTGAAGTAGGTCAAGCTGCAGTATTATTTAGTATTTTAACAAATCCAAGCCAACGTAAAAAATTTATGCCTTGGTTATTAATGGTTATACTTACACTAGTTCAGATAATGGGTAATGTATATAACTGTTATAAACATTTGATATTAAATGCAACAGATAATCTTAGATTCTTTAAAGAACCTATATTTATCTGGACAGATCTACCGGATGCACAAGCAAATGTTATTATTTCATATTTGACAGGTGCTATTCTTCCTATTTGCGGACTTTTATTAACTGCTATGATTACAAGTTTCCTTGGTAAGGAAGAAGAGGAAAAAGAAGAAATTGAATATGTAGAAGAGGAAGAACCAGAAGAAATCATTTTAGAAGATGAACAAGGTGATACTCCTGAATCTACTGAAGAAATTCCTTTAAATGATATGGAAGAAAAACAAGATGAATATATAGAAAATATTCCAGAAAATAAAGAAGAAATTCCTTCCTTTGAAGATATAGAATCAGAATCTGTTTTAAAGCCCGTAGATGAGTCCGAAAAAGAAAAACAAGAAATCTATAAGGAAGAAGTTAAAGATGTCCCAGAAGTCAAATTAGATACTAAAAATGAGGTTTTAGATGAAGATCCTCCATTAGAAAATAAAGAAAAATCACATTTTATAAATATTTAAATAAAAAAGAGAGATTCTAAACTGAATCTCTCTTTTTTTATATGTATTAATCTTATTTATAAAGTGTCTCTGTAAGATTAAGTGGATTGATAATTGGTTCTTCTGTTCTAATATAATAGTTAGATGCTCCGGTATAATTCTGAGCTGTCTGATAATCAACGAAGAACTGTTCATATACATATTTACCATCAACAGTAACGTGTCCAGCATGACTAATATTACTATCACTATCTGGAGTATCTGTTGTATCAGAAGTTAATCCGAAGTATGCATTATTATCTTTCCAGAAGTATGCTGTTACAGGAGTTGATTCATATGTATACTGAGGAGATGTACCATTTAATGTTCTTTCATATAAGTCTTCACCATTGTAATCTTCAAGAGTTATACGCTTATAATATTTATCAGAACCATTTACGATAGTTTCAGTAGCTGTTGCAGAAATATCAACCCATGTAAATAATGATTCAATATATTTCTGAACGTCATAAGCATCAGCAAAACCTGTATTATTTGATCTAGCATCTTCAATTCTTGTAATATGTGCCTTTACAGATAACTGGTTTTCACCATTACCAGCATTTACATATGTGAAGTGTTTCTGTTCTACACTGAAATACTGTGTTGAAGTTGATGCTGTTGTACTAATGTAAGATACATATGTATAAGAAGCACCGTCTGTAACTGCGGTAGCACTAATCTTGCCAGCATTTGCACCTGTTGTTACCTTTGTTAAAATATAATTACCAACTCTTAAAATTGTATGATTATTATCTAACCAAGCCCAATCATTTAAGTCAAGTTCATCATATCTTACACCATCAATATAAAGTTGCTGCCATGCCTTATTAGCAACATCAGTATAATCCTGCATTGCACCAGCAGCTGCTCTATCGAATTGTACGAATGCACCAGTAGATTCATTTAATACATATACTGTCTGTGAAGTCCAAGGGGTTGCTACAGTAGGAGCTAATGCAACCTTTGTACCATTTGTTACAGGAACAAATAACTGATTATCCTGAGTTGTTTCATGTTTCCAATTATATAAGGTTTCATATAATGGAGTATATGCAGTATTATTGATTAATTCAGCATATTGATGTCTATTAGTAGTAGATACATTAGATTCAGCGCCCCAGATTTCAGCAGAAGCCTTAATTGTATCAGAAGGTAATTCTCTTGTTTCTGCTCTTACAATACCATCTTCTTCAATGATATTATATGTATAGTGTGATTTAGCAATATAGCTTAATCTGTAATCACCTGAATTACCGAATACCTTTGTTTCATTAGCTGCTCTGGTAATATAATCAGCATATTCATTTGCATATGCAGTTTCATATAATGTAGTACCAGGAGTTAAATTATTATTTGCTACATAAGTTGTCCAATATGTTGCGAAATCTGAATAGATATAGTTAGTATCTAATGATTCAATCTTTCTCTTTGTATAGTTATTAGCTTCCTCAACGATATTACCAATAGTATTAGAAATATCTCTGATAGAATCTTCAACATAAGCACCTACCCATTCAGTTGTAGCAATCTTGTTTTCACCTACTTTAGCATGGATAACAAATTCCTTATGACCTGCCTGGAAGTAGAATACATCAACATTTGTCTGGTTATTAATTGCATTATAAGCTGCATTATGACCATTAGCTGCAGTAGCTACATTTGTATATACACCATCATTTAATGTATAGAAGTCTGTACATGTACCCTTTGTAATAGTTGAATTTGGTAATGTATCATTATCATCTAATGCCATTAATTGTTCTCTGCTTATCTTTTCCCAAACAATATTCTGTGAAGCATTATTCTTAGCCTCTGCCTTATTAGGAATCCAGTAGTATTGGATATTTTCACCTTGTTTGTAAGAATCAAGAACTAAACTAGCGCTTGGAATTCTTGTGAAGTCAGCATAAGTATAACCAGTACCGGTTTCTGTTCCAATAGTAATTGTATAGTATGATGAGTATGCAGTACCTCCAACTAATTCAGATTCATCGGAAAGGTTACGCATATCAGCAGCAGTATAATAACCATACCAATCTACACCGAATCCATCAGTGTAAAGATAATTCTTAGGAGATGATCCAGATTGATAAACTGTAGCATATACTAAACCAGTATTAATAGCAATCTTGAAGTTTACATCACCAACCATATATGAAGGTGTATCTCTGTGTCCACCAGCACCGTCATAATTAGGATGTCCTTGTTTTACAGTACCTTGATCTGTATCTGTATTTTCCCAGTTTAACTGACCTTGTACAGAAACAGTTGTAAATTCAGTATTTGTACCCTGAATACTTCTGATAGATGTTTTACCTTTTTCTATCTTTTCTACATGACTGTGAAGATCTGTAATTTGTGCCTGGTTACCAGCGATTGAGTAAGCAATCTGAATACCAAGGTTTTCAGGATTACCTGTATTTACAGAATATGCATAAACATCTGCACTTGCAGGGGTAGGATTCTGAGGAAGGATATATACACATTCAGCCTTTTCAGCAGCTGTTAATGCAGTATATTCAGCATATGTATAATATGTTACTGAACCAAGGCTACCATCAGAAAGTATATCAAGTAAATAAGCAACTTCCTTAAGAGTTTGAATACCATCAGCGATATTTATATTGTATGTTGTATCATACTGAGTATCTCTTACATAAAGTTGAGGGAACTGAACAATATCAGAATCACCAGTATTATATCTGATAGTACCATTATGTAATGAAGCTAAACCATTTGTTAAAAGATTAGCAATATCACTATATGATAATTCTACATATACCTTATTACCTGTTGTACCTTCTGCAGGAGTATTATTGCTGATATAAGCATAATAATATACAGCATCCTTATCAAGTACATAGTATTCAGGATCACTACCACTAGGATCTACAGTTACTAAATACTTATTAGGATTAGCAGTATTATAATTAGCAATTTCAGAAGGTGTAAGTTTCTTAATCTGATCAGTACGGTTTTCAATAGCAGTACCGAATCCAACAGGAAGATATGTTGCTACTGCATCACCAAGAAGGTTATGATATAATCTGTCAATTTCAGAAGCTGTATGGAGTCTTGTGTAATTAAGAGCATATGAATATGCACTTGTCATGTAACTCCATGTCAACTTATCATCAATAGTAATATAACTACCAACACGTTTGGTTATAGTCTGACCTGTTGTAGTATTTGTAACAGTTGTTTTACCACCCCAATAAGGAGTAACTGTAATACCAGATGTAGGTTGTGATGAAGCAGAATTATAGTAATCAGAATAAGTTACATATATTTCTTTTGTACCTGTACTGTTATCATAATGGTTAGCAGTATAGGTATGATATCTTGATGAATTATTACCGGTATTTTTCTTATTAAAACCAGTGGCTTCATCGTAATCACCAACACCTTTAATAGTGATTTCATTATTAAGAGCCCATTCTTCTGCAGATAAACCTGCGCCAGCATCTCCAATAGAATGATGACCGTTTAAACCATTAACTTCATCAAGTGAATAGTTAACATAAATCTTAGATACAAGATCTGCACTTAATGTAGTACCTAATTCACTTATCTGAGTTTCAATAGTTTTAATTCTCTCTAATGTATTAGTGTAAGCAGTCTGACCAATACCAACGTATGTATTCATAGCTGGTACATAGATCTGGCTTTCATCACCAATGAAAATAAGAGAATTTCTATAAACGTTCTTTATTTCACTATTAATATCAACACCATGTCTAACGTATGAAATTAACTTACTTGCAATATTTGCATTTAAATTAGCCATTGTTAATTTAATATATATTTTATATTTTTTATTTTGCTTTTTATATAATTAAAAATAAACTTTATGAACCCTGGTTTGTTGTTATAAACTCAGGTGTAAATATATATGAGAAAGCGTTATATAATGAATATGTTGTAATTATACCATCTTCAGCAATTTCTCCACTAAGTTCATTTATCTCTGCTTCTGTTAATTCTAATACAAGTGTTCTTACACCTGTATGGTCATTTATTTCTGGATTAAGTTCTAATGTTACATAGCTTGTACCGTCTACTCTTGTTCTTAAGTTATATAAAGCATTATATGCAACTTCTGAAGCATTATAAGAAACTTCTCTTAAATTAATAAGTTCTTTAGTAAATCCGGTAGCTGGTTTATCAGCAGTATATGTATAATATTGTAATCCAGAATCTTTGTTATAAACATCAGGTAGCGGAATACCACTATAGTTATCTGTTTTAATTGAATATACTTCTATTGCATCAGGATTTTCATCCAATATAGCTAATTGTTCTTCAGTTAATTTTGTAAAGTAACTTTCATAACCAGCATCACCTATTGTTAAAACTGATTGATATGCCATAACATATGCAGCATAAGAACTATCATTCTTTAAGAATGAATATGCAAAGTATGCATATGAATAAGCAGAATTTGACAAATCATAAGAAACATTTACTTTTTGCTGAATATCATATACCCTATCATTGAATTTAGTTAAATCCTGACCGATTGTATCTGTAATAAATGTAAGGTTATATACTGTTTCAACAAGAGATGAATATGAATATGCACCGATTGTTTCATCATAATATGAATAACCTACAATATTTTCCAATAATGAAAGTCTATCATCAAGTAAATCAAAATTATATGAAATACTTTGAGGTTGTTCAAGAATCCAATTAGATATTTTTTCAAGATCATTAAATGCTTCTGCTGCATTTTTTACAATATATGTCTGTACAGCATAATATGCTTGAGAATAAATAGCTGAATTAGTCTGTGTTTTATCGTAATAATTATTGATAACATGTCTTGTAAAATCATTTAAAGAATCAATTGTAGCATATTGACTTGCTGCATCTGTTGTTGTCAATAATTCATATGTAGATATTACATTATCTTCTGAAATTGAAATATTAGTACCAGGTATAAGTGGTTTTTGATATTCATCTAAAATTCTTCCAATTTCTTCTTTTGAAATATAACTTGAAATAATATTATCTACATTTTCTGTTAAATTATTTAATGTATTGTTAATCCATGTAAAATCAGATAATTCACCAATTCTATCAATAGCGTCTAAAAGTTCTTCTGTATTATTGATATATGATCCGGCAACAGCGAGCCAAGCGCCATTCCAATCAATATCAATAGCGTCTAATAATTTATAGTCCTGCCCATTTTTCTGGTTTAACTTACTTGCTATCTGTATTCCAGTATATGAACCGGTTTCATCATATTTATTAACATTAGTAAATCTTGAACTATATGATAACTTACTCATTTAAAATCCTTAATTATTATTTATCTATAACAGCCCATCTAATATTACCAAGGCTATGATTTTCAGTTCTATAAACATTATACTCAATATTTTTTGAATATACTGTTATTTTTCCATGTTTCTTCCATCCACCTCTCATACCACTATCTAAATCAATAAATACTGGCTGGCAATTACTAGGGCATGCAAACCAACAATATTGATAATCATCACATGCTTCGCTAAAACTACACATGCATGATTCTTTTAATAATTTTCTTTCTAAACCAAAGAAAGTATTAGGTGTTATTTCTTCGTTAGACCAACATACTGCATATCCGAATTCCTGCTTATAATTAACTTTACCTTCTGTAATACCATCAGAATAAAGAATAAGATAATCGATATCATTATTTGATCTAACTGTTGATGTTACTAAATTATCTAAAACTTGAACATTTTCATTAGATAATGTTGTAACTGTAATATTCTTATTTAATTCTGTTCCAAATATGTCTAATTTAAAACTGATATTTTCAATATCTCTATTATCATATTCGATAATATCATTTTGATTCTGTTTTACTTCTACCCTTACAGGAACATATTTATCTACAGAAATTTTACTGTTTTCATATTTTAATTTATAAACAGCTGTAGGATCATCAATAGTAAACGGTGTTTCATCTACTAATTGGTCAATATTCAAACCAATCTTTAATGATTTAATAACTTTACCTTCTACATATTCTTCTTCTACAGTAAGTTTGATATTATCAGAAGCAGAAATTTTTAATAAATCATTTATTGAATCTGCAGATATTTCTGAAATTACCTGATTTAAATTATCATCAAAAACCTGGAATGTTCTGAAATAAAATAAATCTTCCTTCCAAATATCACCACCATACCATTCACCATGTGTATAAACTTGTTTCTTATCTGTAACAAATGCAACACAATCGGTATTATCAATTAAACTTAATAAATAATTAAATGCATCATCAGTATAAAATAAGGAATTGATCAATAAGAACTTCTTATTAATCAAAGGAGGATTATTCTGTATTTCTGATAAAGTTAATTTAACAATCTCGTTCATTAATCACCTAATTCAATTTTATTTCCTTCACTGTCTACAATATAATTTTCAAGTTCAGAAAAATTAACATTTTCAACATTATCTGTATTTACAGAATATTTACCATATAAATATTGCCAACCGTAAATATATGATGTATATGAAAATGTATATGTAGAAATGTTCTTAGCGATACTTGAATATGCATATTTTTCATCCATTTCTGGAGAAATATAACCAGGATTATATGCATATCCTACATTTAATAAATCATTCCATTCTTCCATATTCAATTCATTCTTTAACTCATAAGTATTGTTATAAGAAATATTATATGAATATGAATCTGTATAATCTGTTAATGCCTTTATGTTTATTGCAAAGTTTGTATAACTTGCAATTCTTGCATCATACTGAGAA
>Ga0265301_10002555_pt1 | contig 20759 bp, 17 predicted proteins | sample AusTroGonzalo_MG_2_FD_193488 | JGI IMG/M metagenome (GOLD analysis project Ga0265301, IMG submission 193488) | Bovine rumen microbial communities from tropical cattle in Woodstock, Queensland, Australia - Gonzalo_04 | ecosystem: Host-associated > Mammals > Digestive system > Stomach > Rumen ... | reverse complement strand
ACTATTCCAGTCACTATCGATAAGAAATATAAGAAATACTTCTTATTCAGAAACTTTAATGTCAATGGTAAAGTTGTTTCATCTAACTTGGAAAATATCGATAAATTCGTTGGTAAGACATGGCAAATGTATTCACCAATGGCTTGTAAGAATCCAGTTATCTGTGCAAAGTGTGCAGGACAGATTTATCATAATCTTCATGCAGAAAACGTTGGTCTTCTTTCAACACAGATTACACAGAAACTTCTTAACCTTAAACTGAAAGCAAAGCATGACCTTTCACAGTCAGCTGCTGATATCCCGGTTGAAACATTATTCTGGCATAAGTGTGAATATGTTGAAGTAAAGGATTCTAATCTTTATGCAAAAGCACCAATGAAGCTTTTCATTCCACGTCTTTTGGAAGAGCTTAAAGGATTCTATCGTGAAGCTACAACAGTTTCATCAATGGCTATGTTCCCAGTTAAATTCTATAATAACCAAGGAACACCAGTTCTCTCAACAATGATGACTGTACCTGGTATGCTCACATTCAATGTTTATGACGATATTCAAGAGGATGAAAACTATTACATTCTTTCATATGAACCAGGTTCATTAATCTGTAACCTTGGTATTCAGACAACATTCGTAAATGTTGAATTCTTCATCAACCAGATCTTTTTGTATGCTAAATCACCACAGCTTCCATACAAGATGATGCCAGAAATGTTCTTCCGCTGCCAGAAGATTAATGGTACTGACCTTACTGGTCCATGTATTACATATGAACTTTTGGCACGTCGTGTTTGCCGTGATCCAAGTAATACAAGTAGATCATTTGCTTACGTATATTCACGTGATCCAAGTTGTAATCAGCTTGCATATACAAAGCAACCATATCGTGTTGCAGTACATGATGCTGGTCTTCTTGAAGGTATCGTATTCCAGGATCCAGCAAAGGCAATGTCAGTATCATTAGCACGTAGATTAAATGGAAAGAAGTCAGGAACAACACCGCTTGAAACTATAATAAAAGCCTAATCTTATAACTTATAAAAAACTAAGAAAGGTATATTTATGGTGGAATTCTTATCAGCAGAAGCAATTTTATATGGTATTTTGGGGATGTCATGTCTTTGTTCGATTGTAGTTATAATGTATATCATTCGCAATTATCGTTTAATTGAACATCATCATGAAGAGATGACTGATTATAATAAACGAATAGTAAGAATGTTAGAAGAGTTAGCACAAGAGGACAAGAAAAAATAAAGAAATGGGGATGATCTATAATGCACTTGTCATTTGACTTACCTACCATATGTTCTATCATATGCGTAATGATCGTGTTTCTTATAGATGATCTTCAACATAAATACAAAAAATGATAAAAAAGTGCACCCCTTTTGGGGTGCACAAAATCATTTATTTAATGCTATTTTCGCTTTTACTAATTCTTCATCAGTAATACCAGCCGCATCATTTGCCCATCTTTCTAAAGGCATCTGATAGTACGACTCCATTGTTCGGTTACTTGGATCTTCATCCCAAAGTTCATGTATTCTATTATTCTCTTTAGTAATCCATGCTTTGAGATCGTCATAGTCTGCTACACTGAGTCCATCGAATTTGCTTCTAAAACTTAATACATGTCCAAATTCGTGTTTCATGATAGCCTCAACACCTTTTAATTTTTCTGAATTTAATTTCTGCTCATAGAATTTAGGAAATATATTATCTTCAAATAAGAAGACACCAAGAATTGTAACCTTCACATGACCATTTTTGAATCCAATATTTGATCCGGTAATCATGCTTGGTTTTGCATAATTTCCTAAGCCTACAACATTGCCAGTAGCGGCAGTATTAATATTAAGAGAGGCCAGTCTCCTGGCCTCATCTTCTACAAAATTTTCACGGGTGGTAAATATTAATGGAACATCTGTGATACCATATTGCTCACATAGTTCATTCCAGCTATTCTGGAATACTTCTTTTAAGTTAACCTGGGATTCAATTGCGAATATCTCTCTTAACTTGTTTAAGAACATATTATTTCCTCCCCATAAATTACTTATTTTCTTAAAAGTTCACGTTCACCTTTCGCGATGATTGTGTTCATGAACTTTCTGTCGTCATTCTGGATTTTACCCCAAACATTAGACATTGGAGTTATGTCACCTTGGAACTTCGCTATGTACTTATTATACTCCTCAGGATCATTTTCATCAATTCCATTTCCGATTGAAAGCAGACCTTCAATGAATGCTGGAGTTTCCTTAAACTCTTTAGGCTTCTCATCATTGATTAATCTGAAGCCATAAGGGATTCTTGTTGTAGTTAAACGATCCCCATTCAGAACGAAGTGGGAATATCCTGGCGCAAACTCATAGTTTACTTCCATTGGATTCTTCCTAAGTTCTCCAGGGAAGTTTATGTATAACCAAGCCATCATGGTTGTTGATAAATCCTCATTGTAGAATTTAATCACTTTGCTTATTTTTTCTTTAGGCTCTTTCTTGAGCATTTCAAAACGTTTCTGATCATTCTCATCATCAATATGTATAACTTTGCATCCTTTAGTAATACATTCTTTCATAAGTTCAATACTCTGATACATATTTAGATCTAAGAAGAAACATGTTTCATCTGGGATTATTTCCGGCATCATATCTTCTGGAATAGCCGGACCCATTGAATCAAATGGAATGAAATCCTTTTCACTCATCATTGATGTGATACCATATTCTCCGTATATGATGGCTGCAGCTGCAACACCATCCATACTTTTTTTATTATAAAAGATCTTCATTTTTTAATGATCCTCCGATAATTCGATTCTTTTGAAAGACACAGTTTTATCATCCATGTCTATGGATTCTCCATCCGTGTCTATTGCGCAATAATTCTTCCAATCACTAAGATATTTCTTTGCGAAATCCTGATCATATGTTATATCTTCGAATAACACACTGTATTTATCCTGCATCCATAACAGCAATGGAATGAAGATCTGCTTTATATGTGGATGTGCTTCATGTGCACAACGCAGATTGAATACATTACGTAATGATCTTACATTGACAGTCATTCTAATCTCACACTTGAGTGAGTTATTCAGAACCTGTCGAGCTTCTTGTGATTTGGCTCCGAGATTCTTCATCTGCTTGTAAGCCATTTCTGACGTTAGGCATTGATTTCTCCAGAGTTCATAAAGCTTCTCATTATCTTTGATAGTGATTGGCTCTATAAATGTGATTTCTTTACCATTATAATTGCAATATCTTGTGCTTTCTACAGAGTATCCAGCCATTCTGTGTCGTGTAAGTTCAGCGAGTACACCACGGTCTGTAATGATGTCCAGCGTAAAGGATGCATGTTCAAGAACGGATGTATGTCCGCTCTTAATGATATTCCTTACCAGATTCTCATCAGGACCTTTTGGTTCACTCTGGTAACACTTCCTTGCTGATCGGTTCAGCTTTCTGATCATTTCCTGTGGACTCATCGGATCCACTATCTTGATTATCGGTTTGATTATCTTCATTATGCATACCTCCCAATATTGCTGTAAATGTTTGACTCATAACTCTTCGTTCACCCATTACGTGAACAATTTCAGAATAGATTGAAATTAAGTCTGTAAGCATAAAGCTTAATCTCAGTCTTCTAAGTTCTTCTGTTTCCTGATTTTCGGTTGTAAGAATATACTTTTCAACCGGAACTCCGAGATCTGTTAATGCTGCTGCAGATGATGCTTCTGCTTCATCAAGATGTTCATTCTTGAAGATGCTTACCAACTGATGGTGCATCATATTCACCATCTGCTTGATATCCGTGTATCTTTCCATAAGATCCGCGAATACAGATTCTGTGAATCCCATCTTCATTAACTCTCCATAAGAGAGAATGATCTCGAGATCACATACTGTTGGATCTTCCTCTTCAGGGATTTCTGAAGTATTTTCTGGCATTGGTTCATTCTCAGGAATAACTTCACTGCCTGAATTTACATTGCTTTCGTTTATCATCCTTGAGATGAATTCTTCATTCTGTGCGTTTATTTCGGATAAATTCATTTACTGTAACCTCCATTTAATTAATATAGTTTTAGCTATAAATTAGTAAATTAGAAAGGAGTAATTATTATGTTGCAATTCTCAATCATAACAATCACTACGTTTGTAACCATGTTAGTGTCTACGACACGCTTTATTGCTACAGCATGCTTTAGAAAGGACATTTCTAGGGTATTACCACTCTTTTCAATCATCTATGGTGTAACCTTAGGATTGTTGGGCTTTTTCTGTACGGACATTGACATGGGTAAGAATGTCATCGAAGCTTTCTTCATTGGTTTAGCTGCAGGGGGATCTGCTACAGGCTTCAACCAAGTTGGAAAGCAGCTTTATAAAGGTCTTGACATTAACTTCGATGATGACGACGAAGAAGAGAATGTAGAAGAAGACATCGATGATATTGATGATGAATCCTTCGTTACTGATACTCTTGAAGATCTTTAAACTTTGATAGAAGAATATGTGAATAAAATTATCCGGGGGCCTCGACCCCCGGATTCTTTTAAGCGTATGATAAAAATTATTTCGGAAATACTCGATCGCCATTCTTGAGGACCATAAAATCATCTGCCACGATATGGTCATTAGAAAAGGCTTTCTTTATTTCCTGAATGTACTCTGGAGCTTTGTAGTTCCTGAGTAATTCACGCTGTTGTCTTGTGACCTTAATTAAGGCTCCGTCTTTGTCAATTGCTTCAACGATTTTGCCATTAATTCTGACAGCAGCGATTTGCACCCCTTTTTTACTCATTTGATTCTCCTTTCTGAGGAGATCAATAGAATGAGTTCCATCCACCTCCTCCGCTGATATACATAATGCCGCTATACATACTATCATCCTTATGCAGGAAATAATAGTCTACGGCATCAATACACTCCGGAGTTACGTTCCCATAAAATCCGTCTTTAAGATAATACCCTACAAACTGTCCTGGGTATGAAAGTACTGAACTTATGGAGTCACCCCAATAACCGTTATGCAGTCTATTCATTACGACTGCAACAACCTTTGCCTTTTCATACAAAGGCACATAGTCACTACCATATTCAGAAGTGACTACATTTATTAAATATATACGTTCCTCTTCGCTTACATAGTCTAATGCCGCATGGTATCTTTCCCTATCTGCTGATATATCAGGAAGTCCATAACGATATGAGACATATGACCAACCGTGGTCTCCATCATCGGAATAATACTGCTGATTGTTATTATTCTCAACTACCGGTTCTTCCACTGGCTGTGGTTCTTCCTGAACTACTTCTTCATGAACTTCAGGTTCTTCATAGACAGGTTCTGGTTCTGGAACTATCTCTTCAACAATCTGAGGTTCTTCATGAACTGGTTCAGGTTCAGTTACTATCACTTCTGTAGTTGTAGTCATCCGTTCGGTGGCTGGAACGGTTACGGAAGTTGCTAAGACTGTGATCTTAACAGTTTCCTTCGGTACTGCCATTGCTGTCGTTTTGACTGTACTTGCAGATGTGGTAGTTTCAGTTGTCGTAACAATTGAATCTGTTAAAGTTGTAGTAACATCTACTGATGCAAGGGAATCATCTGTAGTTTTACTCTTTAACTTTTCGTTTGTTACAAACGCCAATCCAATAATCACTACCCATACAAATAATACTTTAGTGATGATACTTCCAGTACCATTTGTATTTCTGATTACGGATATATTGTTTTCTTGCTGTTTACTTTTCTTTATTGCTTGTTTTCGAAAATGCATGATATTTTATTTACCTTTCTTTCTAATTTGACCTGAAAATGAATCTCTTTAGATTCTAGGATATTTATTTTTTCATTATTTTCGTCATACGCATAAATTCCAACTCGACAGCAAAGAGTTGAATCATAATGACTTATATCATTATATCCTTATGTTCTTTGCAAATACAAAATATTAATAAGTGCACACTTGTCCGAGAGAGTGTTCACTTGGATTGTAGTATGTCGAAAGGAGAATTTAGTATGTCAGTATTTTCAGGTCTTGACATTACCCAGATTCTTGTCAGTGTTCTTGGTGCCGGTGGATTATCAGGTACACTCGTTGCAATATTTTCTCGCCGTAAATATAAACTCGAAGCTTTAAAGCTTGAACAGGATTTAAGGGATTCTCGTGAAGAAGCCAATCGTAAATCCATAGATTATATCCAGCAGAAGATGACCGATATTGCAAAGAAGTATGAGGAAGAATGCGATACTCTTCGTAAACGCAATGAAGAGCTCGATTCTAAAATCTCAGACTTATCCAACAGACTCCAAACACTGATGGAGTGGGTAGTAGTTGATAATAACAAGTATCGTTCCTGGTTAGAGAACGAATTAAGGAAATTAAATCCTGATATTTCTTTCCCATATTGTGCCCAGGCACCAATTAAAACTTCCGATCCACATTCAGAAGAAACCGAACATGAATAATTATTCGAAGGGCCCCCTCAGGGGCCCTCGACTAATTTAAGTTTCAAATCATTAAGTGCTATTGATTGTTATTACCATTGTAATAGAAAGAGGAAAGGAGCCGACACAATTGTCGGCAGAAAGTGTTCTCATCCGTGTGGCCATTCTCTGTGGCCAACATTTTTCTTTTTCCATTTGTTTTCCTCCGATAGGAATATTTATTTTTCTTCTATCACAATAATAATATACATATGCAGTTTAAGTATTTTCGGACTCTACATATGCGATATCGTATGAGTTTAATGCTAAAGGTCTTAATGTTCTTGCACGTGATTTCATCCATATCTTATCCATCAATACAGATTCATCATAGATGTCATAATAATGACATTTCTTTGGTATGTATCTAATTCGTCCAAACACCTGTTTTGACGTCACTACTGATACGAATGGACTACAACAAATGATATCTGTTATACCCGGAATATCAGTACCAGTACCAGCTGATCCAATCGTTGTTATGATTATATCAGCTTGCTTAGCTCGTTCATTCTCACTCTTGCTATTACGAGAATTGATTGTTCGTATATCTAGTTCATAATCAAATGTAGGATCATTATTCAAAGAGAATAAGAACTCTTGACATTTTTCACAAAGATCAATCAAAGGCATAAATATAAGCATCTTTGATTTAGAATCATCATTATATGTTTGACGAACTAATTCACGACAAGCTTTGAAATGTGTATGATTTTTATCATAGTTAATAACCCATTTACCATACGTAGCTGAGTTCATATTCTTAGCTCCCACTACGCGGTACCTGTAAATGTTTGGTTTACAATGAGTATTAACACACACGGTTACATAGTCAACCCATTTCTTTGGACGGTTATCATACATTGCACGTGATTCTTTGTAGAACAAAGTATTTGCGAATACATATTTGAATATTGCATTCTCATCCTTTGATGAACGTGCATTTGTAGCTGTAAGATATAAATTCCTTTTTACATTCATTACAGCATCCATCGTTAAAGTATCTCTGAATTCAAGATGAGCTTCATCGATGATCTTCATACCAATACCGAGATTCTCAGTAAACTTTTCCATTGCACTTAAGCTACCAACTCGATTTAATCCAGCTCTGAATGTAGCATGAGTTATCAAGTATACATCATAATCTGGTTTATAATCTCCAGTAACTATATCAAGTATTTCTTCACCTGATTCTATCTCATGAACTTCTTTACTTGAGAATCCATTCATGTCATACAATGATTTAGCCCACTGTTTACGTAAATTATCACGGTGCATAATAATTAAGGTCTTTAGCTTATATCTACCGATACCTGCTCCGGCACAATATGTTTTACCTTATTCAACCAAACCCCGGCTGCTTCACAAGAAATATCTGTGATGCATCGAGATTTGATGAGTGTCCTCCTTGTCCACATATAAAGTCAATACAGTCTGCTTGTTCCTCATTACGAGGTCCTATAATTTCTTCCCAATCGAATTTCATTTCTTCATATCGATGACAAGGGAAGTCAATAAATTTTGAATCTGGAATACAACGTCTCAAGTAGTTTATATCAATACCTTTATGAAGATATAACGTATCAGATCCTTCATCATATAAGAAACCTAATGTTTTAGTTTCCTCTGCAAATTCATCTTCATAAGTTAATAACTCTAAAAGGTTTTCTAACTCATCCATTGCTTCCATACCAGGAGTAATGGTAATCGATGTTGCTCGTACCATTACCGTGTATTTGGCCATTATTAATCACCATCCTCTACACGAGAATATCTAAACGTATTATCAAATGTAACTCGTTCCTTATATTCATTATAGTCTACTTCAATCATCCCTAAGAATTGTCCGGTTCGCTTACTATAAACTTTGCATTTAAACTTTTTATGAGGATCGAACTCCTCTTCTTTTTTAAATAACTTTAAAAAGTTAGATAGTAACTTGATCATACAGATCACCCTTTCAATTTTATTTTAATTATTCGTCATAGAAAAATAAAGGGGACATAGTTGTCCCCTTTACCTTACGTGATGCTTGAACGAATAATCTTTACTCTACCTGATAAACCTTTGGCTTTTACAGGTGGTGTATTGATTGTAGAAATACCTAATGTACTTATTGGAACTGATACACTCTTTCCATTATCTGTATACAATGTAACAATCTGATGATCATCACAGCAGAATACGTTCTGAAGATCATCCAAACTACATAATTCAATAAGTGGTTTGAGATCATCATACTTTTTACCTGTAACGAGATACTTTGCATGATTAATTCTCATTCTACCAAGATTTGTTACATAACAGATCAATGGCTTCTTTGAATTGAGTACAAACATACCACTGACATTATTTATATCAAGATTCTTAATGATCTTTACTCCACTAGCTGCACGAGAAGTATTCATTCCAATATCTTTGATCTGTATACGCTTACCCTTACCATCGGATGTATATATTAACAGATCATCAGAATTGTTCGGTACTTCCAATGCTGCAACAACCATTTCATCACCTTCTAATGGTATCAATGGTTTGACATCTCCTGGCTTAGCAATAGTATTGTGGACTGATATAGCTTTGATTCTACCACTATTAGTGAGTAACAGCAATACATTGTCAGGATTACTTACAGCTGCTATACACTTATACATTTTCTTATTGCCTAAAGAAATCAGTGATGCTGCTACATTATGTTTAACCTTTCGAGTATCAATCCATACAGCATTACCAAATTCATCAATCAAACAAACCATGTTTCCATTGATTGGTTTGATGTCTGAAGATAATGCTTCAAGATTATCTGTAGCTGCGAAGATTACATTACCATCTGGAAGTATATGAACTGTACCAACTGCTGAATTCTCTTCATTATTTGGTGAGATGATTTTACTTCTTCTTGGTTCACCATAATTCTTCTTAATGTCCATTAAGTCGCTTATGATGAGATCCTGAACTGCATCATCATTATTAACTGCATTCTTGATGAATTCAATATCCTCTTCGACCTTCTTGATTTCCGCAAGAGTATTAGCATGTTCTTCCTGAGTGATATGATACATCTTTAATTCTGCAATGAATGCAGCCTGTGATGATGTAACTCTGCCTTTATATTCTTTAACAAGATTTTCGATTGTACTTAACTTGTTTCTACTGTTCTTGAATACATTGACAGTTCTCTCGAGATTCTTACCACTCAACATGTAAGCTTTACCCTCTAACATATTGAGACGAGTTGTCTTAGCTACTAAGTCTCTTAATAACCAAGCGCGTTTATCTTCAAATCTTTGAGAGATCCAGTCACCGAGTATCTGTCCTACATTAAATAATTTTGTATGATATGTTGAGTCGATAACTGTCATGTTTGTGGTGATGAAGTTTGAACGGAAACCGCCGATCTTCTTAAACAGTTTATTTACAACATTCTGAACATTACATGGTTTACAACGAATTACATACTTCATTCCTGCTTTAATGTTCTTTGACTCTTCTTCAGCAGATACTATTTCAGGAATTGCATTTGGTGACTCCTGTAGTATTCTTAAAGATTTATCGAGATCATCAATGTATATCTGATATGGAGTATTGTATATTGTGATTGTATAGTTTACATTATCAATCTCATATACACATTCCATTGTATATTTATCGGCTTCACGGATGAATACATTACAACCAGTTGGTGAGTCTGGTATCAAACGAATCTTTGGTTTCTTCAAACCTAATTCTTTGAATACACTGTCTTTTACTGTCATAACATTATAAACGTTTGGAGCATAAGACAGATATTCGCTAACTTCATTCTTATGTTTCTTAATATATGCATTTGCAACTTTTCTGAATTCCTTATCGAAGTTAATAACCTTGATAGTTGCATCTGCTACTTCATTAAGATTATAAGGTGGAAGATCTGAAGATAATGTGTAACCGATACCTGATGTACCATTCAACAGAACAGTTGGAAACTTCGCAGGTAATGTAAATGGTTCTTCAAATGATCCATCATAACTTGGCATCATATTGATCTTACCATCAAATTCTCCAAAGAATACTTCCTTTGAGAACTTTGACATTTTTACTGAGTAATATCTATCAGCTGCATAGTCATCACCTGTTGTGACGTTACCAGTATTACCATGACCATCCAAGTATGTAACATTATTTGAGAACTTTTGACACATCTTTGCAATAGTACCATTTAAACTCAAATCGCCATGAGGTGATAACTTACCAACGTCGCCTAACAATACTGAGGTTCTTACTAAGCTATCACCATGGAATTTATATAACGCAAACAGTATACGTCTGTGGATAGGTTTCAATCCATCCTTAATAAATGGAATTGCTCGAGCCATATTGACATTGACTCCATACAATGCCATATAGTTAGTCGCCAGATCGAGCATTTCTTCTTCTTTTTCTCTTGAGATCATCTTACTATTTTCCTTTCATATTAAAGATTTGCATCAACATATTCGAACAGTTCCGAGATACTCGGCACATCCATCCATGAGTAACACATCGACATGATGTTGCCATTCTTATATGAATTTATTATTGGAGCACACATATCTTCATCATGAGCTTTACCTTCAGAATCATACCAGAAGTATTCTTGGTTTAATGATCTATTTGGTATCTCATGATTACGGAAGATTGTATTATCAATGACCATCTTATATAACAATGTCATTGGGTCCTGGTTAGTACCCATCTTAGATGATGGATAATATGATTTCGCATCCGCATCTGATGCGGCAATAATGAAGTTATTTGTGTTTCTTCCATTAAGATACATGCCAGTTGGTTTATTGAGTAATGGGTTCGCAACATAAGCACCCTTGTAATGTGAGTCAGCATTCTTATCAACTTCAAGTGCACATGCTTGTACGAACTTAGTATACTTTTCATAGAAGTATTCTCGACAGTTTCTAACAATGTGAGTTTCTTGATAACACTTACTATACTGGGTACAGAAGTTATATGATCTTGCATAGAATGCAGCAGTATCCATTGTATTGACATCAATAGCAAACTGCACAACAACGTCACGAACGTTATACAACAAGAACAGTATCAAGTTTTGATAAGCTGCTTCACGGAATGTACCTTCTTCTGTAACATTGATCTTATGAATTCCTGCTTCATCTCCACCAACATCTGTCAACTTCATTGAACGTTTCTTAGACTGACTCTTACGCGTCAATGCATAGTTCTTCATTTGACACATATACTGAGTCCATGTTGAACAATAGAACCAGTCCTTTGAACTTTCTGGAGTTACATTCGGATCTCTATTTTCTTTATAATAGATCTTCTTCGTGATGAATTCAGCCGGTACCATTATATCAATCGGATCATAACCAAGATATGCAATTCTGTTTGTGAGATAATTATCATCAAACTCAGCATTCCATGATAAACAGAACCATGGTCTATACTTATTGATGTAATCAAATACAGTCTTAATCATGTCTATTTCACGATCAAATGGGAACAGATGTAAACGTATATCGAAATCACCAATATACTCTTTATTATCTTTATCATCTTCAATGATCATTCTCTTAAATTCATCTTGATGATTACATAACCATTCCCAATCTTTTTCTTGTTTCTCCAATAAATCATGAAACTTTGAATGTAGTTTATACTTTGGACGAGGACCTAATGCAAATACAGCTACAATCTTTTGAGCCGGTAAGATCAATGTTACCGCATTGACTGGCTGTGTTACATCAGTATGATCTTTCATATCTATAGTCTTATCGATGACATCACATTCTATATCCAGGAATGCTACTTCTACATGTCCGATATCTGCTTTATTTCCGTGCTTCCAAGCCCAGTTCAAACGATAATAAACATCAGGTAAAAAGTCTGCTTTAAATACCCATGGGCACTTCAGCATATAATTCTGAACAGCATCTTGGAATATTACATCTTTATTTTTCTCATACCAATCTTGATATTCTCCACCAACATTATCTGCAATTGCTTTTAATACTTGAGATGGTTTGCATAATACTTTATAACAATCATCCATTGGTGCTTGAGCTATCTGATATTTGTTTGTTCTCTTATCCTCATTCAGGAACCATATATCAATAATCGGTTCCTCATAATATACTTCTAATCTCTTCGTTAATGAGTTCCATAAAATGACTTCAAAACATTCCGGATTATTTTGTGATCTCTTATAATATCTTACATCTACTAATAGACTTCCTTCTGGATAATCCGGATTAGATAGCAATTCAATTTTACCCATTTCCATACTCCCTTCATTCAAATGATTTTTGAATATTGTCTTCCTATATTCGTAAAAATAATATACGTATATAATACAACAATATGTAATATTGCAATGGTGGTTTTAAGCGTAAAACTTTTATGATGGTTTACCTACCGTTTCGTTAAAATAAAAACTGTTCCTACTGGTTAAAATAAGTTGTGTACATAGGTGACGCGTCTTTGCCTTTGAACGTCACCGGCTCCTTTCATAATTTATGAATAAATGTAAGAAAATGTGATATAATGATACGTATATTGATGATTCCATTAAGACATACTGGAAAATCAATCGTGGACTCCGGTCATCAATATGCGGGACTGACAATGCAAACTACAAACTGCTAACTAACACCAATCCTAACCACCATTGCAATATTATATTATAATAACAAGAGAGGGGCCGAGGCCCCTCTCTCATATATTATATTTTTGCAATGTTTTTGATATTGATATCTGTCGTAATGAATGTACCATCTGTACTGATACTAATTTTATCACCGTTGATCGCGATGATTTTGTATGCTTCCTGGGATTGTTTGAAGATACTTCCATCATATCGTCTATTATTTAATATGCGTACCATATCTCCAACTTTAACATTATCCGTTGTATCTTTTTCAGATAAATTAACCCATCCTATACCAGATTGAAGTTTACCAAATGTTTTTCCATCTTTACTTATCTCTTCTGAGATATGATAAATCTTTGTAACTGGAATTCTATTGGTAACTACAGAAAGTGATTTGTCATATATCTTTGTATTGACTAAAAGTCTAATCTGCTTATTTACTGGAATAGCTACTGGTTTACTACTTACCAGCTTAAGATATTTGACATCTATAGCTGAATGAAGTATGTGTTTACCATCTTCTGACCTACCAAGTGTAGCACGATTAAACTTGAGATCTTCGATAAACCAACGTGATTTAACCCAATCGGGTACTCTTGATCTATTCCAATAGATTGCATCATTGTTAACCATAACAAGATCTCCAATCTTGACATTCACTTTTGCAGTTGTACTTAATACCGTTTCAGGAGATATTCTATGATTAGCAAATTTTCCATCAAGAAATGTGTTTACATAATTACATAGTAATTGAACTTCATCTTCAAATGGAATACGACTTTCATCTGTAAACATTCTATTGAATGTAAGTGATCCATTCTTATCACCAGTATATGTTAACCGGAAATTATAACGTTTACAAATGTCTATACAAAGTTCTGCCAACTTAAGCCATACACTATCTGAAATAGGCCAATCTGGTGAACAAGTAGAGTTACTAACTTTGATTGTGATGGCTTGATTATCATTTTCTGGTGAAGCTGAAAACCATGAACAATATTCTTCTTCACAGAAATATCCAATCTTACCATCATAACCAATAGCATAGTTGCAACTTGTTCCGTTGGATTCTTTTGAGATGACAGCCCCAAATTCCTCAATGCTCATCACACCATCCATTTGATGAATGGTAATTTTTGAAACTGGTTGATTTCTCGGAGCTGTCTTGTTAGGAGTATACGACACATAATCAGTTAATGCTGATTTAGGCATATTATTCACTCCTTCTCAATATTAATATTCTAATGGTTCGATATTATCATTTTGATCATAGTATGATTCGCTGTAAATTAATTTAAGATCAGATGAATCCTTTTCTGGCAATGGTATCGGTTTAACTTCCGTACGCTTATCTTTATTATATACACGGCCCTGTGGTGTAATAACAGCGGTGAATTCTTTTCTTCCTGTCTCTGTAACTGTATAACCTTCGCCGTTAAGTACCAATTGCTGGGTATAATTTTTAAATGGTGTAGCAGGTCCAATATAATGGATCTTTTTAGTAGATAAATCACCTTTCTTGATGATAAATGTGGTATCATACCATGTCTGTGTTCTACCGGTAATTTGTTCACCATTACCAAGTCCAAATAAACCATTTTTCGTTTTAATTGTTACTGTCTCACCATCACCAGGTGTATCATTGTCAGTTCCATCATCTTCGCCAGTATCACTCTTATCTTCTGGGCCAGTACCAGCAGTAGGCTTTTTACCAGTGATACGTGCAAGAGCAGCAGAGAGATATTCGAAGTTGCTCATTTTCTTTACGCAATTCATATATCCATCTGTCAGTGATGCTACGATCTGTACTTGTGAAAGCATTATTTGTGTTACATTCTTAAGACTGTTGAGCATTTTGGTTAAAGCTTCAACAGCCCCATCTTCAGGAGTTGTAGCAAATGATGTTAACTGTTTAACAGAATTTGCTACTACAGTATCATCCGCATTAATGATCTCTATTAATTTATTAACATCATTAAATTTATCCCACAGCTGATCAGGTCTCAAACCATATTCTGAATTAGTTTCACCATTATCAAGTGTGACTACACATGAATTTGTGCTTGCCTGTTTTGCTGTAATATCTTTGGCTATTTTATTTTCTTCCTGTATAACTTCGGAAAATTCAGTTATGATATTTGATGTTTTTTCAACATATCCATTGGTAATCTGTGTTATTTTAACAGATCCATCCTCAGCAGTTGATCCCTGAGTAACAGCTTTCACATAGCTAATTAATCCTTTTAATATGTTAGCATCATACTGCTGAAGATTTTCAATCATCTTATCGATGCTGAGTGGTGGATAAACTATAAAAGTTCCATTGCCTGGAGAAATAGCACTATTAAATTTATCAGTTGATTGCTGTTGACCACCAATTTTCTTATTGATAACATAAGTGAATGCTGGATAAGTTTTATTTTCCATTTCATCACTATTCATCTGAAGAATTAACTTTGCCAAGTTATCAGGATCATCAAAGAAATTAGGTTCCTCCGCTGCAAGTTTATCCAGATTTTCACCTGCTGTTTTAGTAGCTTGATCAGATTCATTCTTCTTAGTAAATAAACTCTTTACCCAACGATATATGAATCGACCAACTGCGATGATTAAACGTGGGATGAAAAATAATATCGACTTCCACATCTTTTCTTTTCTACCAGTCTTTTCATTCTTTCCACGTGGATTGAATTCCCAAAGCTTTTCTTTCTTATCATCACCATCAGCATTCTGATCAGTATTTTGATCCGCTGGTTGTGGATTGGCTGGCGCTGGATTTGTTCCTGCATCTGCTTCTTGAATAGTTACGGTTGGGATAACAGATTCAAGGAATGTAAGCGATGACAATTCGTCATCGCTATAATGTTCCATGAGACTGAATATCTTCTCATAACTTTCAAGCATAGATTCGCAAACAGCCATCTCACCATCAAGATCATTTTCATTGATTTGTGATATGCTTTTTAAGCATTCATCTACTATGCTAGTCATGATTATTCATCCTCCTCATTATCATAATCATATGCCGTTTCTAAAGCAGAAAGGTCATATTCTGTAACAGTAATCTTACTGTCACTTATTAACTTTCTTAAATGGTTATCGAGATTTTCTGCAGAACCAGGATCAAATGTTGATTTGTTATACAAATCTTCAACACCGATCTTTTCTGTTTCAGAATAATTATCAACAATCCATTCAAGATATTTCTTTACAGCTGGATCAAGATCTTTCTTGTTATTCAACGTACTCTTTGCAATTTTCAAAGCAGCGTAGTCACGTTCAAGTGTTGAAGGATATGATGACTGCATTGCATTTGCTAATTCCTTTTCAGCACCATATAATGCTTTGAGTTGATCAGTACGAAGATCATTTGCTGTGTATCCTTTATTCTTAGAATTCAGAACAAAGAATGTTACTGGTAAACCATACATGCCGGCAAACATATCACAGTAGAACTCTTCATTATTCTTAAGAGGAGTTCCCTTCTTATCTTTTTGCTTACCTTCAGCATATGCTTTCTTTTCCTTGTTATAACCGATAGCTCTGCCAATACCACCGAGCACACTTAATCCAGTGAGACCTAAACCTGTGATAATCCATGAAGGACCAGCAGAAATACCTAATAAAGTAGTTGCAACACCAAGAATTGTACCGAATGCATATGTTCCAGTCATCTTGTTTTCATTGTCAATCTGCTTAGCAAGTTTCTTGCTTCTCTTGACTTTCTTGTCAACTTTTTCTTGGATAGTACTATCTGATTCTTTCTTATCAAGAACTGGTGATTTTTCATCATCCTTCTTTTTATTCTTAGAATCTGTTTTCTTATCCTTTTCTTTATCCTTGTCCTTATCTTCATCCTTATTATCAGGCTCTTCATCTTCACCCTTCTTAGCTCCCTTTATGAGGAAAGATAATGCAGTTAAGTCTTTAACAAGTTTCTTCTTCTTACCAGCAGGAATTGAAATACCCTGAATATTGGAGATGGTATCAACCATGTTTCCGATAATGACTTTCTTGGCAGTACGATTCTTAGTTTTAGCAGCTGTCTTTAAACCAGAAGCAACACAAGCATTTACAGATGTATTGAGTACTCTTAATGCAGATGAAATGTTATGGAAAATTTCATGACACATTATAGATACGAAATACTGACCAAACAATGAAGGATCATCTGGTACACTCTTTTCAATGAATGAGTTGTAAGTGATAATGCTGATTGGTAAACCATTGAGCTGGAAACCCTTTGATTTACTTACAGTAACCTTGTGCTTAACTTCATGATCATCGATTGGTGTACAAACATTACCAGATCCTTCACGATGTGTGAGTACCTTGAATGTTAAACGGCAATCGAATTGAGCTGACAGCTCATCAAGAGCTTTCTTAAACTTTTCATGATTAACAAGCTCAAAGTAATTGATCTTCTTGATACGCTTATCTGTATCATATTCTTCAGAACGAATTTCATTGATGAGTTTGATAGCTGTTAAGATATGCTTATTATCAAACTTCATATGAGATACATCTGAAGGCTTGATCTTCTTTTCTTCATCAGCTTCCTGATAGATAACAGGCTTAACAAAGTCAATACCTTGTTCCATCATAATTGAATAACCGAGATAACGTGTATCTCCATAACGAGCCATGAGATCAAGTATATCAGCTGATTCATTGATTTCATCACCGATATCAACTTCATCTGCACTTACTCCGCCGCCGATGTCAACCTTAGTTCCAGTAACAGGTTCTGGAGCTTCATCGCCGAGTTCATCAGTTAATGGTGATTCATAGTTCTTGAAGTCTTTAGAAATTGGATTTGCCGATTCATGTAAAGAAGTTCCGATTGTGATATCATCTTCATCAGAGAAGTATGATGACTGTGGAAGATTCTCTTCTTCATCTTCATCATTATCCTTACACTTCTTACACTCTTTACCGTTAGGAATCAAGCCCTTTTCTTTGAGCTTCTTAATTAACTTACGAGATGCTTCTGAAACTGGAGCATCGATTAAGCCTGAATCATAAACAAGTATTTCATTTCCATCATCATCGATATGACGAGAAACTACTTGACCTTTAGAAGGATTAGCTTCTCTGCTGATGTGAGCCATAAGCTTATTCTTCTTTACACAGTCATGCTGGAAGTTATTCAACTTATCATCAACACGCTGTGAAACATAGTCCATTACTGCACCGATACTCTGGATGATTGCTTTTGCATTACCAGATACATTTGTAACAGGTGGAGCAATAATGGTATCTCCTTCAACACGAATGTTCTTAATCAATGGATTACTAAGAACATTGGTTGAAGGAATTCCATACATCGCAGCAACAGATTCCAAAGCTACAACGAGATTTTCTGATTCGTTGATAGTCTGGGTAATCTGTTCCATAGTGATTCCGTTATCCATAGGATTACAGATCTTGAATGACATATGGGATTCCTCCTTTCAATGATATTTTAAAAATTAAGGATTGGTCGGTTCAGTGGCATTCTGATTTTGTTGTTGATCAGCATTTTCACCATTATTCTCAGCATTTGTATTCTGAGCATTTGCATTTCCACGTGTATCATATTCAATGATTACACCTTCAATACAGCTATATACTCTTGACCAGAATGAATTTTGATAAGCCTCTTCATTAACCTTTTTATCTTTTGATTTTGGAATACCGAGAAGAGAATTAAATGCTGCTTGATTAACAACCTTTTCAGCACCAGCAACTCTTCTAGCGATAGATACGAGTGCTTTATCCTTTTTCTCAAGTTTTTCAAATTCTTCTTTAAGCTTATTAGCTTCTGCATCATTAGAAGTATCTGGACTACCAGCTGTTTCAGTTACTTTAGCAGCAGCACTTTGCTGCGCCTGGAATAACTTTCTACCAGATTCAGTCATAGCATCAGTAAGCTTTTTATTGATAGCAGCAAGTCCATGCTGATATGTTGATATAGAAGTAGCCATCTTTGATTGACCATTTTCGCCAATTGCTTCTATTAATGCATTATACATTTTAAGAAGCTGATCACCACTTAAATTAACATTTGAGAATGTTGGTTTTTCTTTACGAGTTTTGCCATAAAGTAAATAGTTAGCAAGAATCTGATCACGAGCTTCTTCGGTTGCTGCTTGTGCTTTTTCTTTATCAGCAGTATTACTTGATGTAGTCTTTGTTTTAGTCGACATTATGTCTTCTGCAATTTCGTTAGGATAAAATTTCTTCTCTAATTCATCAAGTTTATCGGTATTACCATCTGCCGCTGGGATATAGTTATCGATATTAGCATCGGAAATTGCATTAGTCACTTCATTATCAGCATTACTAGCAATACCTTCTAAAGCTTCGAAATGAAGTTCGTAGTCAGTATATCCGTTAACATTTACTTCAAATCCATGACCAAGTACCTGGCTGATGGTATTGACTTTTTCTCTCCAACTACGAGCTTTATCGATCTTAGCTTTATTAACTCTTTCCCACTGATCAAAGTATTTGACAGCTACTTTATTGAGCCAATTAACGAATGCAGCCCAAAATTTTTTAGCCATGTTATCGATCTTTGCTTTACCGGTTGCTTCTTTACCTTCTGGAGCAGAAACCTTCATTGCTGGAGGAGCATCAGCTTCAACGATGAATGATTCGATCTTAACGATGTCACCAGTTTCTTCATCGATGTATTCACAGCTTTCACCGAAGTAACCAGGGATCATTGTATCTGGCATATCATCTGAGAAGTCTATTACTATAGTATTGAGATGATAGAGCTTCATCAATGTACGAGTAAGCATATCACCTAAGAATGCAAGCATCTCTGTTGATAACTGTCTTGGAATATCCCATTCACTTGTATGTGATCTTGTTGCGATGATTGCTTTCATTACATCAACAATTCTCAATACATTGTAAGCTAACTTAGTTGAGTCTGTTTCATGACAGCATGGCATGAACATCTTAGCCAACATATCGAACTTTGCAGTGATTGGATCAGTATGCTGATTACCCGGATTATCACGACGATAGTTCATATCATAGTATGCATTGCCATATGTGATCTTGTCCATCCAGTTTGGATCTGAAGGGAACTGTACATCCGGACGATAGAATGGATCATTGCATGCAGCCATCATCTTCTTAGTGTATTCGCCGAACATCATTCTCAACAGCATATCAGCTTCACCAGGATCACTCATGCTCTTGTCTTTATCTGTGAACTTAACGATCAACTGATTGAATGGCGATCTTGGATTTGATACGATATATTCCAAAGCAAGTTCGGTGTTCTTATAGAACTCATGATCATCTGATAATGCAATGTCACGGAAGTTCATATTGAATGGAACAACGCTTCTTATCTCAGAACCAACCTTGCAGTTATGGAAGCATTCTGTATATACTTCATCAAATGGACGAAGAACTTCTTCCTTTTCACCATTTTCTGATTCCTGAACAACTCTTGTGAGTTCATCACCTGTTGCTTCCTTGTACATTTCAGAATAAGCCTGAACTGTTGCCGCTGTGAACTTAGCATCACGATCTGGTACAGAATCAAATGTTACCTGTGGAATAGCATACTGTTCCAACTGCATAAGTGATACCAAGTTAAACTTCAATGCGA
>Ga0265301_10002551_pt1 | contig 20784 bp, 23 predicted proteins | sample AusTroGonzalo_MG_2_FD_193488 | JGI IMG/M metagenome (GOLD analysis project Ga0265301, IMG submission 193488) | Bovine rumen microbial communities from tropical cattle in Woodstock, Queensland, Australia - Gonzalo_04 | ecosystem: Host-associated > Mammals > Digestive system > Stomach > Rumen ... | reverse complement strand
TAATAAATATGTTAAAATAGATATTGATAAGTTTTAGGAAGTCTTTTGACTTCCTTTTTTGTGATAAGTAGTATATAATGATATAGAGGTAGTGTTATGAATAATGTCAAGATGCCAAAACATGTCGGTATCATTATGGATGGTAATGGTAGGTGGGCAACCAATAGAGGATTATCACGGAGTGAGGGACATCGTGCTGGAGCAGATAACTTGAAGAACTTATGCGCTTATATGGCTGATTTAGGAATAGAATATGTATCTGTATTTGCATTTTCTACAGAGAATTTTAAAAGATCGGAAAAAGAAGTGTCTTTTCTGATGAATTTATTTGTCAGTTTATTTCAAAAAGAATTTGATAATTTATTTGAAAAAAATATCAAGGTTATCTTTTCAGGAAGGCGAAATCCTCTTCCTAAAAAAGTTTTAAAAGTTATGGATGAAATTTCTCTTAAATCTCGTAATAATACAGGAATGATTTTAAATGTTTGTCTAAATTATGGTGGGGTGAATGAAATTGTTGATATGACAAAGAAAGTCTGTGAGTTATATAAACAAGATAAGATTGTTTTAGATGATATAGATAGCTTATTTGTTTTTAAAAATCTTTATCATGATTTACCTCCATTAGATTTACTAATTCGAACGAGTGGAGAATTTAGACTTAGCAATTTCATGCTATATCAAGCAAGTTATGCAGAACTTTACTTTACACCAGTTTTATTTCCGGATTTTAATAGTAAAGAATTTGATAAGGCTATTTTAGAATTTAATTTGCGAAATAGAAGATTTGGAGGTTAATTATGAAGGCTAGAATACTAAGTGCAATTTTAATGACTTTAATATTTGTACCACTTTTGCTGTTAGGAGGCATACCATTTTCCTTATTCTTAACTTTGCTTGCTGTGTTGGGATTATATGAATTAATTCATATTAAGGAAAATGAAAAGAAAATACCAATGCTTGTTAAATCGTTTTCTTATTTGATGGTTTTATTCTTTTGTATGAATAATTTTGATTCTATTGAATTCTTATATGATGTTAATTATAAAGTGGTATCTTTTATGATTTTTTCTTTTTTAACACCTGTTGTATTTATTGGTGATAAGGAAAAATATAATTTAGATGATGCTTTGTTCCTAATTGGTTCTGTTCTTTTTTTAGGATTATCTTTTAATCTTTTAATCATTACTCGTAATTTCAATATGAACTATATTATTTATCTATTGTTAATAACAACTGTAACAGATACTTTTGCTTTCTTTACTGGGAAATTTATAGGTAAGAATAAACTGGCTCCTACTATATCGCCTAAAAAAACGATAGAGGGATTGATAGGAGGAAGTCTTATGGGGACTTTTGTAGCTACCTCTTTCTATACTACCGTTATCAATCCTCATAATCCACTTGTTATTGTCATATTTGTTACTATGTTTTTAACTCTAGTCGGACAGTTAGGAGACTTAATATTTTCTTCTATTAAAAGATATTATAATAAGAAAGATTTTTCAAATTTTATTCCCGGACATGGTGGAATTTTAGATCGATTAGATAGTTTAATTTTTGTAACTTTGGCATTTATTTTAGTATTAGGAGTTATTTAAGGAGGAATTGATTTGGCTACTATTTTCAATATACTTTTATTTGTTTTAATATTGGGTGTAATTGTTTTTATTCACGAATTTGGACACTTTATATTTGCAAAAATATTTGGAGTTTATGTTTATGAATTTGCTTTGGGTATGGGGCCTAAATTATTTAGTAAAAAAGGGAAGGAAACAGAGTATACTCTTCGCGCTATTCCTATTGGTGGTTTTTGTCAATTAGCTGGGGAAGATTTAGATGATGATGATAAAAAGAAAGTTCCTGCAGAAAGAAGATTGCAGGCAAAACCATGGTATCAAAGACTACTTATTATGTTCTTTGGAGCAGGAAATAATTTTATATCTGCAATTCTTATTTTGTTTTTTATCGCTTTAATTTGGGGTGGAATGACAATGAATCCTATAATTTCTTCTGTAGAAGAAAACTATCCTGCATATAAAGCTGGGTTAAAATCAGGAGATAAAGTTGTTTCTATTAATAAACATCATATATCAACAAGTGATGATATTTCTTTGTATCTTGCGATTGCCAATCCTTTACAAAAATCAGAAATTGTTGTTGAACGTAATGAAAAGAAATTAACATATTACGTGAAACCTGCAAAAATTGCTGAGGGGGATAAGGAAGCTTATCGATTTGGAATTAGTATGCGGCAGCAAAAGAAACGGGGATTTTTAAATGCTATTACCTATACGTTCCAAAAAACAGGATCTTTATTTAAACAAATGGCTGTTACTGTTTCAAGTTTGTTTAAGGGGAAAATAAAATTAAATCAATTAAGTGGCCCTGTTGGGATTTATTCTGTTGTAGGAGAGCAAAGTAAGGGAGGAATATCTAGTCTCCTTTATCTTGTAGCATTTTTAAGTATCAATGTTGGTTTCATTAATTTGTTGCCATTGCCTGCTTTTGATGGTGGACATATATTATTTATAATCATTGAAAAAATAAAAGGTTCTCCAGTTTCGCCTGATTTAGAAAGCAAGATTCATACCATTGGTTTAATATTACTAATGATTTTAATGGTGTTTATTACTATTAGTGATATAATAAAATTGTTTTAATTGGTTATAATAGAATAGAGGGATGTTATGGGATTGTTTTATATAATATTGGTTATTATTGTGATATCTTTAGCTATTGGTGGAATTATAACTATAAAGGAAAAAACTTCTAAGCCTACTCAAAAATTAACAGACAGTCCTTCTTCTTTATTTCAATCAAGAGAAAAAGATGAGGAAATTATTTAGATAGATATGGTAGTATTTAAACGAATTTTTCAAGGATTATATTTTGTTTGTTTAGTTTTATCTAGAGTTTTTTTCTTTATACCAAAGCTTTTTTTTCTTCTACTAAAAAAGGTATTTAAAACCCATAATTTTGATTCAATCATTAGTCATTTTTCTAAGAGACAGAATCAACCGGAATTTATCTTGTTGATTTTTGTATATGTCATTGCTGGTTGGGCTGTTATTAAGAATTTTTATGTTGTTCCCATTGAAATTGTTAACACAGAAGAATATATTTCTACAGAAGATAATATTGTAGAAGAAGATATTATTTTAGATGAACCTGAAAAAATTACAACAAATTTATATCAGCATTATGGTAATTTTTCACTAAATAAAATAAATTTTAAAAGTCTAAGGCAAACCAATTCTGATTTTGTTGTATGGTTGAGTGTTGATGGAACGAATATTAATTATCCTGTTGTTCAGACAGATAATAATGATTTTTATCTAACACATGATTTTGATAAAATAAATAGTGTTGGTGGATGGCCTTTTATGGATTATCGAAATAGTTTTGATATGAGTGATTATAATACGGTGTTTTATGGACATAATATGTTGAATAAAACAAGTTTTGGTAGTTTCTCTAATGTTTTTGGTCAAGCGTGGCGTGAAAATTCTAATCATATTATCGTCGTGTTAACTAAAGAAAAAAAGTATTTTTATAAAATATTTTCTGCATATTATATTTCTCCAGAGGTATATTATTTAAAAACAAAATTTTCAAGTGATAATGAATATAAAAAATTTATAGAAACAATCCAAAAAAGAAGTATTATTGATTTAAATGTTGATGTTAGCTCTCGGGATAAAATCATTACTTTATCTACCTGTACAGATGATAATACTGGTAGAAAAGTAATTCATGCAAAATTAATTTCATCTGTTAATCGTTAGGTCTTAATTTATTAAGATCTTTTTGTTATAATTTAAGTTATAGGAGGTGTTTTTTTGGTTGTTGGAGTATTGGTACAACTATCTAATAAAAATATTGATAAAATTTTTGATTATCAAGTTCCAAATATTATGGTTGATGATATCAAAATTGGTATTCGAGTAACTGTTCCTTTTGGATATCAAACATTAGAAGGATTTGTACTAGAGATCAAAGAAAATTCTTCTTTAGAATTAAAAGAAATTATAAATATTGTTGATCAAGAAATTGTACTAAATAAAGAATTATTAGATTTAGGAAAAAAAATGAAAGAAAATACGCTTTCTACGTTGATAAGTTGTTATCAAGTGATGTTGCCGAAAGCTTTAAAAGCTAAAAAGGGTGTTGTTATTTCTAAAAAATTTGATACAATTTATTCTTTAAATACTAGTGTTTTAGAAGGTGTTAAACTTACTAATAAACAAAAACAAATTATAGAATTATTTCAAGGAAAAAAAGAGGTTCTACGAAAAGAAATTGTTAGTATTTCTATTAGTAGTTTAAATACACTGATTCATAAAAATATATTGTTAGAGAAAAAAGTTGAGCATTATCGTACACATTATCATAGCTTAACACCTAATATGAAGCAATTAACTAGTGAACAAAAAAAATGTGTTAATGAAGTCTTGTCAGAACCCAATCATAAAGTTTATTTACTACATGGTGTTACAGGATCTGGTAAAACGGAAGTATATATGGAGTTAATTGCGAATTGCTTAAAAAAGAATAAAACCAGTATTGTTTTGGTTCCGGAAATTAGCTTAACTCCCCAGATGATAGAAAGATTCCAAAATCGATTTGGTGATCAAATAGCGGCTCTTCATTCAGCGCTATCAGAAGGTGAGAAATATGATGAATGGAGGAGAATCTTTAGGGGAGAGGCGAAGATTGTAATAGGAGCAAGAAGCGCTATATTCGCACCGCTTGACAATATTGGAATGATTATTATTGATGAGGAGCATAGTGATTCTTATAAGCAGGAGGATACAAATCCAAGATATAATGCGAAAGATGTTGCTATTATGAGAGGAATTTATTATAATTGTCCGGTTGTCATGGGAAGTGCCACTCCTACTTTAGAGGACTTTGCTAGAGCAAAAAAAGGCGTCTATCACTTGCTATCGTTGCCTAATCGAATTAACGGAAGAAGTTTACCTACTATACATATAGTTGATATGAATCGAGAAGTAAGAGTGGGGAATGGTCATTATTCTAAAAGATTGCTTACGGCTATTCAAGATAAAATCAATCATCATGAACAGGTAATTTTATTTTTAAATAGACGTGGATATGCTTCTTTTGTTACTTGCAAGAATTGTGGGCATACTTTTAAATGCCCAAATTGTGATATTACTCTTACTTATCATAAGACTAGCCATACACTTCGTTGCCACTATTGTGGATATGGTACAAAAGTTTATGATGTTTGTCCATCTTGTCATGAAAAATCAATCCATGATTTGGGAATGGGTACAGAAAAAGTGGAAGAGGAGTTATTAAAATTATTTCCTGACAGTAGAATTCTTAGAATGGATTTTGATACTACTAGTAAAAAAGGAATGCATGAAAAAATGATAAACTCTTTTAAAAATCATGAGTATGATATCCTTCTCGGTACTCAGATTGTTGCGAAAGGCCTTGACTTTGAAAATGTTACCTTAGTTGGCGTTATTAATGCGGATACTAGTTTAAATATTCCTGATTTTAGGAGTAGTGAAAATACTTTCTCTTTACTATCTCAGGTAGCAGGAAGGAGTGGCAGAAGTTCCAAGATGGGGGAAGTTATTATTCAAACATTTAATCCAGACCATTATGCTATTTCTTATGTAAAAAATCATGACTATATAGGTTTTTATAATAGAGAAATGTTAATAAGAAGAAATTTAAAGTATCCACCTTTTTATTACATTTGCTATATTAGAGTAAGTGGTGCGGATATGGATTATATTTTTCAAGAATCAAAAAAGATAAAAGCACTATTACAGAAAAACTTAGATAAAACTATTTTGCTAGGACCTTCTCCTTGTGCCGTTTTTAAGGTCAATAAAATATATAGATATGGAATTATTCTAAAGTATAAATTCCAAGATAATTTAAAAGACATGCTTGAAGGAGTATTAGAACATTATAAAGGTAGTCGCCAAATAAAAATAGATATTGATTTTAATCCTAGCCATTTTTAAAAAAATATGGTATTCTATTATTAGTATAGGAGAATAGCTTATGAACACGAATAAATTTTTTAATGAGATTGATAATAACGAAGAGATAAAAGAGGAAAATGAATCTTCTTGGGCGATCAATCAGGAAACAGAAAAAGATGAAAATGATTTTTCCGTTGATAAAGTTGCTTCCACGCCTGTAGAAAATAAAGAAGATAATCCTATTTGTGGAGTTTCTTTAGATAAAAGTACTCAGTATGACTCTTATTGGGATCGAAATAGTTTGCCATTAAAAATTGTGTTGTACGGCTTACTTATATTTATCGTGGCTGGATGCCTATATTATGCAATTATGTGGTTTATGAAGTAACCTTTAAGGTTGGTGATAGTATGTTATCAAAAGTTTTGCATCGAAAAGATGTTAGAGACTTGATTAAAGAAGTGTATTATAGTTCCTCTTATCGAAATAAGAAGAATGCTAATTTCATCAATAACGAAATATTTGCTGACCTTGAAGGGGTTATTTTTGTTATTCTTGATGCTCTTTTTAAGTATAAAGTTATTATTGAGGATGAAAAATATTTGGATGGCTTTATGCTTCAGCTTAATAAGATTATTCAAAAGATTGATGATTTGGAAGATATTTATATAGGTATTAATAAAATTATAGGTAGAACTTGTGCAATAAAACTAAATTTACAAGATTCTAGCACCCATGAAAACAAAGAAAAAATATTGAGATATATATATGATAAGTATATTGTTAATGGGTATTTATTTCATGGGTTTTCGGGTGTTTATAAAGGACAAATTATGAAGTTTGGGTTTATTCCTGAACAATATCAAAATCTATATCCACATTTTTTAGAAATTGAAAAGATTTTTTCTAGTCATGGATTAGCAGAAGTTATGGATAAAAATTTTTATTCTAGAGAAATTTATTTTACAGATAGCTTTTTAATGGGATGTTATTATGGAGCTAATGCTCCTATGTACTTTTCTAAATTATTATGCAAGAATAGTTTTATACAAGAAAAACAGTATGATAATGGTTCTTATTTTAAAGATGATTATCAATCTTGCCTCAAAAATTTAAATCAATTTATGCAAAAAAATAAATTTAGTGCTGTAGAGAAAAAGCAAATACTTAAGACATGCTGTGAAGAATGGAAATTATTACAAAAAGAAACTAGTAATATTCACATTTTATTGATTAAACGAGAACGGTTGGATATGAATTATCTAAAAGATATTGGAGATATTTTAGCAAATTCTGATGCAACTAATTTAGGGGAGAGTATTGGTAGAATATTAAATTCTAGAAATAATAGAATTCCTATTACTAGTAGAATTTCTGATAAAGATTTAAAGTTTATTGAAATACCTTGTTATAGAGTCTTATTTGGGGTTTCTAGCTTAGAGCACATAAGATCAAAAAATGTGGAAGATGCTTCTGTCGATATTTATGGAAAAGTTTCCTTTCTAGTTCTTTTGGGTTCTATTTGTATAACTTTGGGGGTCATTCTTACCATTATTATGTTTAGTAGGGGGGTATAAAATGGAAAAAATAAAAATTGTATTTATGGGAACGCCTGATTTTGCAGTCCCTATTTTAGAAGGTTTAATTCAAAATTATGAAGTAATAGGCGTAGTTAGTCAACCAGATAAAATGGTAGGAAGACATCAGGAAGTGGTTGCTACACCTATTAAGAAAATTGCCTTAGATAATCATATACCTGTTTTTCAACCACAAAAAATACGAGAAGATTATGAAGAAATCTTGAGATTAAATCCAGATATCATTATTACGTGTGCTTATGGACAAATTATTCCTAAAGAAGTTCTTGATTTTCCACCTCTTGGTTGTATTAATGTTCATGCTTCATTACTTCCTAAATTAAGAGGAGGAGCACCTATTCATAAAGCAATTATCAATGGATATGATAAAACAGGAATTACTATTATGTATATGGATGTTAATATGGATAGCGGGGATATTATTACGCAGGAAGAAACTCCTATTTTTGATACGGACAATTTAGAAACGTTGCATGACAGATTGAGTGTTATGGGAAGAGACTTATTGCTTAAGACTTTGCCTACTATTATAAAGGGTACGAATTCTCGAATCAAACAGAATTTAGATGAAGTTACTTTTGCTTATAATATAAAAAGAGAAGAGGAACATATTGATTTTTCTAAAACAAGCAGGGAAGTGTTTAATCATATTAGAGGCCTTTCTCCTGTTCCTGGAGCGAATGCGATTTTGGATAATCAGGAAATAAAAATATATAGTAGCATGATTACAAATCGTTCCTCTAAATATAATCCCCCTGGTGAAATACTAGGATTATATAAGGAAGGAATAGGAGTTGCTACAAAAGACTATGAAATTATTATTACAGAATTAAAACCGTTCGGTAAAAAGAAAATGAGTTGTTCTAGCTATATAAATGGATTAAAAGATGCTAGCATTATAGGTAAGGTGTTACAGTAATGGAAGAAAAAGAAAAAAATAATTCTAAGAGTAAATCAGATATCCAACAAGTTATCAAGACTTTTAAACAGTTATCTTCTACTAAGCGAGGAAGAGCGATTCTATTTTTTGGGATGTATATTATCTTTTTCTTAGTGCTTGCTGTTGTCGCTAGAATTGGCGGCGTTAAAGACATGATTGGTACGGGGTATGAAAAAGGAAACTACAATACTTTTTCTATTGATAATATTACTTCTAATAATTATCATTTTCGCTACACAGTAGTTATAGACGATAAGAATTATGTGTATGAAGGCGATCGCTATCAAGATAGTGAAGTATTTACATTCCGTGATCATTTTTCTGATAAGCAGTTTTATAAAAACAAAAGCGATTTTTATTTAAAAGTAAATGATTTATATATAAAAAATGAAAATCCATATGTATATTATGATTTTATGGATATTACTACTATTTCTAAAATTATGGAGAATTCCTATTTTGTATCTAAAACAGATTATGAATCTGGAAAACACATTTATAATTTTCAATTATTAACGTCTGCAATTGTTTCATATTTAGAAAATAGTAGTATTGATATAGAGGAAATTCCTAATGATGTGATTTTTTCTACAGATTCGAATGGATCGATTAATAAAATTGAATTCAATTTAGCTAGTTATGGAAAATATAAGGGAATTTCTTCTGATATATTTACAATTGTGTTAGAATATGATCATTGTGGAGAAATTGACGAGATTATTAGTCCTTTGAGCTGATAATCTTTTTCTTTTTTTTAAGTTGTAGTATAATTAGAATAGATTTTGGAGTGGTAAGATGAATATATATGGATTAACTTTAGAAGATATGATAAGTTATATGGAATCTTTAGGATCTAAAAAATTTCATGCAGAACAACTTTTTTCATGGCTATATCAAAAGAAAATTCATAGTTATGAGGAGATTACGGATATTAAAAAAGATTTATTAGAAACCATCAAAAAAGACTATTCTATTGATCCGTTAAAAATAGTAAATGTAGAAGAAGATGTTGATGTTTGTAAATTTTTATTTGAACTAAAAGATCTTGAACATATAGAAGCTGTCTTTATGAAACATGATTATGGGAATAGTGTTTGTATATCTAGTCAAGTTGGCTGCAATATGGGGTGTAAATTTTGCGAGTCTGGGCGTAGAAAAAAAGTTAGGAATCTAGAATCTTATGAAATGGTTTTACAAGTGTTGATGATAGAAGAATATCTTCATATTAAAATTAGCCATGTTGTTGTGATGGGAATTGGGGAACCATTTGATAATTATGATAATTTAGTTAAGTTTTTAAAAATTATTAATCATCCAAAATCACTTTCGATAGGAGCTAGACATATAACCGTTTCTACTTGTGGAATTGTTCCTAAAATCTTAGAATTCAGTAAATTAGATTTACAAATTAATTTAGCAATTAGTTTGCATGCGCCAAATAATGAACTTAGAAATAAGATAATGCCAATTAATAAGGTATATCCTTTAGAGATATTAATACCGGCCTTAAAAAAGTATTATGATGCTACAAGCAGGAGAATAACCTTTGAATATATTTTATTAGATGGTGTCAATGATGGTGAAAAAGAGGCTTTGGAACTTAGTAGATTGGTTAAAGATTTAAATTGTTATATTAATTTAATTCCTTATAATGAGACAAATCACATAGAATTTAAGAGAAGTAGTACTATTCAAATTATGAGATTTTATGATATACTTAAAAAGAATAAAATAAATGTTACGATAAGACGAGAGTTTGGTAGTAAGATAAGTGCTGCTTGTGGACAACTTAGGAGTAAAAAGGAGGATGTATGAAATCTTTTTATTTAACAGATGCTGGTAAGGTTAGAGATCACAATGAAGATAGTGTTATTATTGTTAAAAATAATGGTGAAGATTATTTGATGGCAATTGCGGATGGTATGGGAGGCCACTCTGCTGGAGAAGTTGCATCCTCTATTGCTATTAGTTATTTAGGAAAGCACTTTAAAGATACATTTTTAAATATGAGTAAAGTAGATGCTGTTAACTGGATAAGAGATTCTGTTGATGAAATTAATACTTTAATTTTTCAATATGAAAGAAATCATCCAGAAAGTAAAGGTATGGGAACTACCTTAGTAATGGCTGTTTTAACAAAAGATTATCTTTTGTTTGGAAATGTTGGAGATTCTAGTGGTTTTGTAATGAAAGATGAAAAATTACATAAAGTCACTTATGATCATACTTTAGTTAATCTTTTAGTGAGTGCTGGTGAATTGACAAAGGAAGAAGCTAGTGTTCATCCAAAAAAGAATGTTTTAATGAAAGCGCTAGGTGCATCATTAGAAGTAGATGTAGATGTTTTTGATTGTGATATGGGAATTACTGAGGTGTTACTATCTAGTGATGGACTTACGAATATGTTAGATAGTGACCAAATAGAGAAAGTTCTACTTGGTGAGGGGGATGTTTCGGATAAAGTTGTTAGACTTATCCAAAAGGCTAATAATAGAGGTGGTACTGATAATATATCGGTAGCTTATTTAATTCTTGAAAAAGAAGGTGAAGCTCAATGATAACAAAAGGACAAACAATAAACGATCGTTATGAAATTATTCGATCTATTGGTGAAGGTGGAATGGCAAATGTCTATCTTGGATATGATACTATTCTTGATCGAAATGTTGCGATTAAAGTATTACGAGGAGATTTGTCTAATGATGAAAAGTTCGTAAGAAGATTTCAAAGAGAAGCTTTATCAGCTTCTAGTCTTGCACATCCTAATATTGTAGAAATGTATGATGTTGGTGAAGATAATGGACTTTATTATATTGTAATGGAATATATTGAAGGAAAAACTCTAAAACAGCTTTTGAAGAAAAGAGGGAGCTTAACTTTGTCTGAAGCAATTGATATTATGTTGCAGCTTACAGATGGTATGGCTCATGCACATGATTCTTATATTATTCATAGAGATTTAAAGCCTCAAAATATTATGATAAAAGATGATGGCCAAATCAAGATAACGGATTTTGGTATTGCTATGGCTCTTAATTCTACACAATTAACACAAACGAATTCTGTTATGGGGTCTGTTCATTATTTACCACCTGAACAGGCTAGTGGAAAAGGTTGTACAACGAAAAGTGATATCTACTCTATGGGAATTATCTTTTATGAACTTTTAAGTGGCAGTCTGCCATTTAAAGGAGATAATGCTGTTGAGATTGCTTTAAAGCATATGAGAGATCCTCTTCCTAGTTTAAGAGAGGATAATCCAGCAATTCCCCAAAGTATTGAAAATATTATTTTAAAATCTACTGCAAAGAATCCAAAAAATCGTTATGATGATGCTAAAAGTATGCATGATGATTTACTTACTGCTTTAGATGATGATAGGATAAACGAGGAAGTTTATCAATATAAATACCCAGAACATGAAAGTGAGACTACTAGAAGAATCAAAAAATTAGAAGAAAAAGAAGCAAATGGAGATTTGGATAGTACAGATGATATTGCTACAAAGGTAGAAAGAGAAGAAGATCAAAAGAAAAATGTAATTATTATTATTTTAGGAGTCGTTTTTGGATTATTAGTACTTGCTTTGATAGGAATATTCTTTATCGTACCAAAGATTAGAAATTCTAAACCGGTTGTTGTTCCAAGCTGCAATGGGATTAAAGTGAGCCAATGTGAACAAAAACTTCAAAAATTAGGTTTAGAGGTAAATACGGAAATTATGAGTATTCCATCTACAGAAATTGAAAAAAATAAAGTTGTAAAAACAGATCCTGAAGAAGGAAGAAATATAAAGCCAGGAACCTTGGTTACTATTTATAAATCTTCAGGAGAAGAAACTTTTAAAATTGAGGATTATACTGGTAAAAACTATATTGAGATTCAGACAATTTTGGAAACCAAATACGAGCTTAAAGTTACTGTAGAAAAGAAAGATCCTGCAGATACTACTCAGGAATATGACAATCAAGAAATTATTGGTCAATCTTTGGCAGCAGGCTCTGAGGTGAAAAAAGGAGATTCTATTACTTTATATATACCTAATCTTGTCGATTCTTTTCCTAATATGAGTGAAGAAGGATGGAATTTAGAAGATGCCGAGGCATTTTGTAAGAAATATGGATTAATTATTAGTGTCAAATATGAAGAAACGACTCTTTATGAGGAAGGAAAAGTAATTAGTCAATCTAGAGCGGCGGGTACTCCTATTATTAAGGGAAAAACATTAGAAGTAACGATTGCGAAAAAGCCAGTACCAAAACCTGAAGAAGATTCTTCAGAACAGATAGATAATGAAAATGGCACTAGTGAGTAAACAAGAGGGGCGGTTATGAAAGGACAAATTATTAAAATTATTAGTGATTTGCATTATGTGAGTTTTCAAGGAGAAGTTTATCCTTGCAAATGTAGAGGAATATTTAGAAAGGAACATATTACCCCTTTAGTAGGAGATTATGTTCTTTTCAGTAAAGATAAAAATTTAATAGAAGAAATTCTTCCTAGAAAAAATGAGTTTTATAGACCTAGAGTCAGTAATATTGATCAAGCTTTTATCATTACTAGTTTAGTTCATCCGGATTTTTCTCTAAATTTGCTTGATAAATTACTAGTACTAATGGAATTACATCATGTAAAACCAATCATATGTATTACAAAAGAAGATGTAACAGAGCCTTTACTTAAGGAAAAAATTAATCAATATTTAGATTATTATAAAAAAATAGGCTATTTTGTTGTATCCAATCAAGAAATTGATGAGATAAGGGGATTATTAAAAAATAAAACAAGTGTATTTACAGGACAAACAGGAGCTGGAAAATCTACTCTTTTAAATAAGCTAAATCCAGAATGGAATTTAGAAACGGGGGAAGTGTCTTTAGCGTTAGGTAGAGGAAGACACACAACTAGAGTAGTAGAATTGTTTGAACTTTTTGGCGGGAAAGTAATGGATACACCTGGATTTTCTTCTCTTGATTTTTATGAATACAGAAAAGAAGATATTAAACATGGCTTTATTGAATTTGACTATTATTCTTGTCCTTTTAAAGACTGTAGTCATACAAAAGAAAAAGAATGTGTAGTAAAAGAAGCTGTTAGATCTAATAATATATTAGATAGTAGGTATCATAATTATTTAAGTTTTATAGAGGGGATGAAGTAATGAAAGTAAGTGTTTCTTTCCTAAATAGTAAAGATATTGTAAAAGATTTAAGGACTTTGAATGAAACGGATTGTGATTATATCCATGTAGATATTATGGATGGTAAATTTGTAAAGAATAAAACTTTACCATTCCATGAAATGAAAAATATTTATAAATATACTTCTAAACGATTGGATGTTCATTTAATGGTGGATGATCCAGCCAAATATATTCCTCTATATGCTTCTTTGAATACGGAATATATTACTTTTCATGTGGAAGTTGATCAAGATATAGAGAAATTATTAAAGTTAATTAAGAGTTACTCTATTAAAGCAGGCCTTGCGATTAAACCGGATACTAAGATTAGTGAACTAGTTCCATATTTACCATTTGTTGACCTAATACTTGTTATGAGTGTAGAACCTGGTGAAGGGGGGCAAAGCTTTTTAGAAGGTACAGAAGAAAGAATAAAAGAAGTAATGGCTTTACTCAATTCCTACCATTTTCCGGCAGTTATCAATGTGGATGGAGGCATTAATAATTTAGTAAAAGAAAAATGCTTAAATGCGAATATTTTAACAGCAGGAAGTTATATTATTAAAAGTAATAATTTTCAAGAAAAAATCACTAGTTTAAGATAAATTCTTATGTTATAATGATTAATAGAATAGGGGTTGATGTCATGAATAATGGAGAAAATAAAATAAATGGTAATTCTATAGAAGTTTTGCAACCTTTTCAATCGAATAGTAATGCTCCTATAAATTCAGCTGTTTATCCACAAAGTAATCAGAGTGCAAATCCTCAACAACCAGTTGTTCCAATTGTTCAAACACAAAATCAAAATTTAATGAATACAGTAAATATGGAGGCATCTCCTGTTAGCGTAGAAATGGTTACAGAAGAGAAAAAGGAAGATACTACGGTTTCTAATCCCGTACCACCTACATCTAGTGATAATCCAACACAAGTTCCTCAAAAGAATGGAAAGTATATTTTGACAATTTTATTGTTTATATTTTTATTTGCTTTAGTATATTTTTTACCCAATCTTAGTAGTTATATTGCCCTTAGAAAAGTAGATATAGGAAAGCAAGAACAAATTATTACTACGGGAAGTTTAAAATGTAATTTATCCAAGTCTACACAGAAATTTGATATATCTTACAGCGCTATTTTCGATTTTACAGATAGTCAGTTAAAAAAACTTAACTATGTTGTAGAAACGAGAGGGGACAAAAGTCTTGATTCAGATGAATTACAGTCATTAAAAGATAATTGTGATCAATTAGACGTCTATGCCAAAAATATCAGCGGCATTAGTGTAAGTTGTAGCCTATATGAGGGAAAGATGACCAATACGCAAATGATTGATTATGAAAAAGTTAATTTAGATCAGATTACATCTGTTTATGCAGAAGCAGGTGGTACTTATCCAGAATTTAAGTATAATCAAAGTATTGATACTATTGAGAAAAATATGAAAGCTTCTGGATATACTTGTACGAGAATTCATTAATTGCCAAATTATGTAAAGTGTTGTAAACTTTCTGTAAATGTGATAGGATTATATTTACAGGGAGTTTTTTTATGAATTATATTATCATTATAAGATTTTTATTGGCGTTGTTGCCATTTCACATTATAGAAAATAGAGCAAATATTAATGTTCAAACAAAAGTAGTAGATAGTGGAAAACTACAAGTAGTTGCTATGGCAGAGGAAGTTATAGAAGATAAGAAAATAGAATTACAAATTGGAAAATTAAGTGGATATGGACCAGATTGTGTAGGTTGTAGTGGTTATACTGCATCAGGAAATTATGTTGGGGATGGCACTATCTATTACAATGATTATCAATTTGGTAAGGTAAGGATAGTTGCGGCAGATTCCAAATATAAATTTGGAACGATTGTTAAAATCTCTCATCCTAATTTAGAAGAAGATATTATTGCGATTGTCCTAGATCGGGGAAGTGCAATTGGTTTTCAAAGAATAGCATTATTTGATTTGCTTTATTCATCAGAAGAAGAAGCCAATCTGAAAGGAGTATTTCACAATACTACTTTTGAAATATTACGATATGGATATTGATTAGATAACATTAGAATGTTATCTTTTTTTGTTGGAGAAAACCCCCAGATAGTCTGGGGGTTCGGTAAAGCTTTTAGCTTTAAGTTGAAAATAAAAACACCTTTCAATATAATATTTGTTGCGACCGCAAGAAGCAACAATATATTGAAAGGAGGACATTTATTTGAAAGAAATCAAAATAAATGATATAAAGAGTTTAGCACATACAACGTGGAATTGCAAATATCATATAGTATTTGCGCCAAAGTATAGAAGAAAGGTCTTTTACGATAGTAAAAGGCTAGAAATAGGTCAAATAATAAGACAGTTATGTGAATGGAAAGGTATAACAATAATAGAAGCAGAAGTATGTCCAGACCATATACATATGTTAATAGAGATACCGCCGAAATATAGTGTATCAAGTGTAATGGGATTCTTAAAAGGAAAAAGCAGCTTAATGATATACAGCAGGTGGGCAAATATGCGATTTCAATATAGAAATAGAGAATTTTGGTGTAGAGGATATTATGTAGATACTGTAGGTAAAAATACAAGGAAAATAAAAGAATATATAGCAAATCAGTTAAAAGAGGATGAACTAAGTCAACAAATGACAATGGAAGATTTTGACCCTTTTAAAGGGTAGCAAGTGATAGATGCTTCTGGCGGTCGAAATATTACTTTAGTAATAGCCAGTAAGATAGCCTTTTAGGCGAAAAAGAAAAACCACTAGCTATGCTAGTGGAAATTTATTTACATAAATTTAAGTATTCTTTTGTTTTTGTTTTTATTAATTTATGATATAATTTTGTTATGGATGTGATAATGTGGAAGTTAAGGTAAAAAATCTTTTAATTCATTACATACAATATGGTAGTGGTGATGATGTTTTATTACTTCATGGTTGGCAACAAAATCTTGAAATGATGAAACCTTTAGGGGACTATTTATGTAACAATCATAGAATTACTATCCTTGATCTTCCTGGCCATGGAGAAAGCGAAGAACCATCAACGCCATGGACTATAGAAGATTATGCTTTATTGATTGAAGAATTTGTTTCTATCTTAGATATTAAAAAACCAACCATTATTGGACATTCATTTGGGGGAAGAATTGCCATTCGTTATTCTGCTAATAATTCTATTAATCGTTTGGTATTGTTTGGTAGTCCATGCATTAGGATTCAAAAACAATTACCTCTTTATGTTAAAGTCTTAAAGAAGTTAAAAACTCTCCCTGGTCTTGATAAATTTGGAGAGAAAATGAAAAAGTATATTGGCTCCCGTGATTATAAAGCGGCTAGCCCTATTATGAGACAAACGTTGGTTAATGTCGTGAATGAAGATTTATCCAGTTTTGCAAGAAAAATAGAAGAACCCACATTGTTAATTTGGGGCGATAATGATGAAGAGGCACCTTTAAAAGATGCTAAGGATTTGGAAAGTATTATGATAGATGCTGCATTAATTGTTTTACGAGGAACACATTATGCATATTTAGAGAACTTACCACAAGTGGTTAAAATTTTAAATGAATTTATTTAGGAGGTATAAATGATTATTAAATTAGTATTTTGCTTTGGATTTTTAATTTGTTTTCTATATAAAACAAAAAGGTCGCTTCATATGTTACAGCAGAATTTATATAATGAAAATAATAGATATTTAAAATGGCTCTTTAAAAATTTCTCTCAATTTTTAAGTGTTGATCTAATAAATATTATCATTTCTATTGCTGGATTATTTATACTATATAACTTCCCAATTGTTACAAATATATTTGTTTTTATATCAACGCTATTATTAGTCTATGCCGGATTAAAATATAAGAAAAAAATTTTAACAGATCAAAATAAAAAGCCACTTGTTATTACTGCGAGAATAAAAAGATTACTTGTTACTGTATGTATTTTATATTTTATTCCATTAATACTTTATGTAAGTGGTTATTTTGTTGCTAAAATAAGTTGGCTCCTTTTATTGATTTTGAATCTTTTGATTTGTTTCAATCCTTTGATAGTATTTTTAGCTAATATTATTAATTTTCCCGCAGAAAGAATGGTTTATCATTTCTATAAAAGAAAAGCAAAGAAAAAATTAGCGATGATGAACAATTTACAAGTCATTGGAATTACTGGTAGTTATGGTAAAACGAGTAGTAAAAATATTTTGGCAGATATTTTAAATATTAAGTATAATGCTCTTCCTACTCCAAAAAATTTAAATACATATTATGGACTTATTATGACAGTTAATAATTATATGGATAAATTCACTGATATTTTTATTGCTGAGATGGGGGCATATGTTAGAGGGGAAATAAAAGGACTTTGCCAATTAGTAAAACCTAAATATGGAATTTTGACGAGAATTGGAACTGCTCATTTGGAGACTTTTGGTAGTGAAGAAAATATAATAAAAGCGAAATTTGAACTTATTGAATCCCTTCCTAGTGATGGATTTGGTATTTTAAATGGGGATGATCCGAAGCAAGTTTCTTATCATTTAAAAAATAATGTTAAAACAATTTGGATTGGTATATATAATCAGGATGTTGATTTTTTGGCTACGGATATAAAATATTCTAATCAAGGAACGACTTTTAAGATTTTGTTTAAGCAAACAGGAAAAGAACAGGAATTTCAAACGAAACTTCTTGGTGAGCATAATGTATATAATATTTTATCTGCAGTTGCTTGTGGATATATGCTTGGAATTTCTATAGAAGATTTAGTAAAAGCAGTTAAAACGGTTAGACCAATTGAACATCGATTAGAGTTGAAGAAAATTGGCAATTTCTATCAAATAGATGATGCGTATAATTCCAATCCGATAGGTGCTGAAGCAGCTTGTAAAATTTTAGGTATGATGGATGGACTAAAAGTGGTCGTTACTCCAGGAATGATAGAACTTGGACCTATGGAGTATGAACTTAATAAAAAATTTGGTGAACAAATTGCCAAAGTCGCGGATTATGCTATTTTGATTGGTAAGAAGAGAACAAAGCCTATTTATGAGGGCCTTCTTGCTGGCAATTTTGATAAAGAAAAAATTATAATATTGAATGACGTTAGACAATCATATACTTTTATAAGTAAATTAGCTTGTGATGAGTTGGTTTATGCTTTATATGAAAATGATTTGCCAGATACATATAATGAATAGGAGGTTTAATTGTGAAAATTAAAGTTGGTGTTATTTTTGGTGGAGAATCAGTAGAGCATGAAGTCAGTATTATTTCTGCACTTCAGGCAATGAATAAAATGGATCAAGAAAAGTATGAAATTGTTCCCATTTATATTACAAAAGATAGAGAGTGGTATACAGGAGATATGTTGAGAGATATTGAGGTGTACCAAGATTTGTCATTAATTAAAAAATATGCAAAGAATGTAGTATTATATTATAAAAAGGGAAGCTATATTTTACAAAAGAAAACATTTCCTAAATATGCTGTTAAAGAAATTGATATTGCTTTCCCAATTGTACATGGAACAAATGTTGAAGATGGAGTTTTACAAGGTTACTTACAGTCAATAGGTATTCCTTTCGTTGGTAGTAATGTATATGCTTCTGTTGTTGGACAGGATAAAGTATATATGAAAAACGTATGGGAGTCTTGTGGGTTACCACTTACCAAATATGTTTGGTTTTATGATAGCGAGTATAGGCAAAGTAAGGAAGAAGTTTTAAAGAAAGTTTCTACTTTGAAATATCCTGTTATTGTTAAGCCAGCTACTACTGGATCTAGTGTTGGAATAGCAGTTTGCGACGATGAAGAAAAATTAACAGAAGCAATTGATGATGCTTTTCAATATGATATTAAAGTTGTGGTAGAAGAAGTTGTCTCTAATTTAAAAGAAGTTAATATTGCGGTGATGGGTAATTATGAACATCAAAAAGTAAGTGAGATTGAAGAAGTATTATCAGGAAATAAATTTTTAACTTATGCTGATAAATATATTGGTAATGGAAAAGGAAAGTTAAAAGGAGTCCCTGTAAAAGGAACATCTAAAGGAATGGCTTCTGCAAATAGAAAGTTACCAGCTGAGTTAAGTGATAAATTACGTAAGGAAGTAGAAGAGGTTGCTGTTAAGGCATTTGTTGCTTTAGGAACATCAGGAAATAGTAGAATTGACTTTTTAATTGATGAAGCTAAAGAAAAAGTTTATATTAACGAAATTAATACGATTCCTGGAAGTTTAGCATTCTATTTATGGGATGAAAAAGGAATTGATTTTACAACGCTATTAGATGAAATGATTAATGTTGGTATTAAAGATTATAAAAAAAGAGTAGGAAAAACCCATTCTTTTGAATCAAATATCTTACAAGGATTTATGGCAAATGGTGGTGTAAAAGGAATGAAAGGTATGAAAGGAAAGCTAAGAAAATAAGCTTTCTTTTTATATTGTAAGCTATATATGTATCACTTCCAAGAAGTCAGAAATTTTGTAAAAATAGCAGTTATAGTATCTGCAATAAGAAAAAATGAATATAATTTTTATTATTGAAATGCTATTAAAAATATATTACAATAGATTTGTAATTGTTATCTGAAGGGAGGATTTTATGAAAAATCATAGCTATGTATATAGATCAAATGCAGAATATTTTTATGATGTTATGGAAGGAAGAAAGCCAATTATAACAGAAGAGGATCAAGATTCATTTAATGCTAGTTATTTTGGAATGTGTTTCCTTCTTCCAAAAGAGAGTTTTTTGCAACAAACAACTTGTTTGGGTGGATTAAAAGCAGTAAAAAAAGATGATGAAAAAAAGACTTTTTTAGCAAGAACTTATAGAGTTGAAAAAAGATTAGTAGATGTTAGAGTATCTGATTTATTGTCGCGTCAACAGCAAGCTGGTAAACAACAAAATCCTGTTAAGATGAAGCAATTATAAAGTGTTATTAATGTTAATCATATTAAATTAAAAACATCAAACATTTGATGTTTTCCTAAATTGAAATTTCAACCGCACCACTTGGTGCGGCTTTTTTGATACAATAAAGGAGCCAATCCCGGCAAGGAGGCTCCTATATGAATTATA
>Ga0265301_10002550_pt1 | contig 20800 bp, 14 predicted proteins | sample AusTroGonzalo_MG_2_FD_193488 | JGI IMG/M metagenome (GOLD analysis project Ga0265301, IMG submission 193488) | Bovine rumen microbial communities from tropical cattle in Woodstock, Queensland, Australia - Gonzalo_04 | ecosystem: Host-associated > Mammals > Digestive system > Stomach > Rumen ... | reverse complement strand
GGCGTCGCACCTGCATATCCCTCCACATCGTCAGCCAACGTCGTGGTGTTGACGATATAGGTTCCGTCCTGGGTCTTGGTCATCACGTTGTCTGCCTGAGCTGTCATTGTCAGCATCAGCAAAAAAGCTATCAATATCTTCTTCATATTTGTTCTTTGTTATATTTTCGGCTGCAAAGGTAAGAAATAATTTTGAATTGAAGAAAAAAGGAAGCAATAATTCGAGCAACAGTTGTTAGAAGGAGAAATCGAACGACTTCAGGTCCTCATCCCTTGACGACGTGCCGTAGAGTATCTGGTATTTGCCAGGCTTTACGGCAAGTTCGTCTATCATTTCGTCGTAGTACTCGAAAGCTTCGCTGTCCAGTCCAATGACAACCTTCTGGGTTTCACCTGGCTTCAACGATACCTTCTTGAATCCTTTCAAGGCCTTGATGGGAGCACCTTCGTCACCCAGTCGCTTCACATATACTTGTACGGTCTCCGTACCCTCGCGATTACCTGTATTCGTCACAGGAACAACCACAGCACAACTGGGTTTACCGGCCTTGACATTCTTCTTATTGAAGACTGCCTTACCCTTACCAACGCTGAATGTCGTATAGCTCAGACCATAACCAAACGCATACTGAGGCACACCCGTGAAGTAACGATAGGTGCGGTTCTTCATCGAATAGTCAAGGAAATCGGGCAGGTCGTTATTCGAACGATAGAACGTCACAGGGAGTTTTCCGCCAGGATTGTAGTCGCCAAACAGCACCTCAGCCAGTGCCTTCGCACCGCCCTGACCAGGATACCAAGCCTGCAACAAAGCATCGTACTGCCCCTCTACACTACCAAAGGCAATGGCAGAGCCAGAGCAGTTGACGAAGACGACAGGTTTACCCGTCTGGTGCATGGCCTTCACAAGCATCTGCTGAACCTTCGGCAGTTCGATGTCCTGTTTGTCACCACCCTCGCCTTCCATACGGGCAGAGATTCCACCGATAATGATAATGGCGTCAGCACCCTTTACCTCGTTGGCGAGTTCCGTGAAGTCAACGAGTTTGCGCTCGCAGATGTCGCCTCGCAACATCGCAAACTGTCCGTTGCCGTGCTTGTATTCAATCACAATATCATAGGTCTTACCAGCCTCAACAGGGAAGGATTTATATTCCACGCGACGTCCAAAACCAAATCCACGACGACCACCGCCCTTATTCTCTTCGACGACCTCGCCATTGACCTTCAGCACATAGCCGTTATCTGTCATCAGCGTGTATTTCATCTCGCCAGTAAAGTTCGACGTGTATTGACCACTGACGCGAACGGACAGCGTGTCGCGATTGACACCCTCAGCGAAGCCCCAAGCGCCAAATGTCGAGAAGTTCAGCTCGTTGTAATATGCCGTCTTGGCAGGCTCGCCAGCTAATTCCTTATTATTATAGAACTCCACGAGGGCGCCCTTGCCACCATTGAAGTCCTGTAAGTGATGGATGGTCTCATACTCATCGTTCAGCTCGCAAGCCTTCTGATAGATAATCTTCGCAACAGGGACGGCATTCTTGATACCTTCCAACAGCGAATGCTTGTGATTATCGGTGGGCGTGCCACCATAATTACCATTCAACAGCTCTACATCGTCGGCATTCGGACCAACGACGGCAATCGTCTTGATGTCCTTAGACAGAGGCAGGATGCCTTTGTTCTCCAAGAGTACCATCGATTCGCGGGCTGCTTGGGTGGCGAGGGCGTCGTGCTCTTCGTTACTGATATTCGAAGCGGGAATCTTCGACCACTCGAGGGATGGAGCGGGATCGAACATACCCAGTTCGAAACGGCCCGTCAGCGTCTTGCGTAGATGCGCGTCAAGGTCACTCTCCTTAATCAAACCTTTCTTCAGACCGTCCGTCAAGTTCATCATCACCTTACCGCACTCAAGGTCAGTACCGTTCAATACGGCATCGACGGTAGCCGACAACGGGTCTTTGTGCGTCTCGTGTTGACCGCGATTGAAAAAATTGTTGATGGCATCGCAATCAGTAAGCACAATAGCGTCGTAGCCCCACTTGTTGCGCAGGATATCGATGAGCAGACGATCGCTGGCGCAACAGGGCTTGCCCTCGAAACGCTGGTAGGCACACATCACCTCACGCACGTTTCCTTTCTTGACCAATGCCTTGAACGCAGGCAGATAGGTCTCCCAGAGGTCACGATTCGTGGGTTCCACGTTCATCGAGTGACGCAGGGGTTCCGGACCACTATGTACCGCATAGTGCTTGGCACAGGCATGCGTCTTATAATAGGTCTTGCCGTTCAGTGTGATTGGCTCCTGCATACCCAGTACGGTCTGCACACCCAATACGGCATTCAGGTAAGGATCCTCGCCACACGTCTCCTGACCACGACCCCAACGCGGATCGCGGAAGATATTTACGTTGGGGCACCAGAACGTCAGTTCAGGATTGCCAGGATAGTAGGTCACGCCCATAGGTACATTGAACAATTTTGGGTCGTTGTGATCAGTACGGTTCCAGTTGGCACGAGCCTCATCAGAGACCTGCGAGAATACGTCGTACACCAGTTTCTCGCTGAATGCGGCGGCCAAGCCAATAGGCTGGGGATAGACCGTATACCCTCCCTGGCGCACACCATGACAGGCCTCGCTCCACCAGTTGTATGAAGGGATACCGAGGCGGTCTATCGACACCGACTTGTTCATCATCAGACCCACCTTCTCTTCAGGGGTCAACATTCCCAACAGACTCTCTACACGTTCAGCACGGGGCAATTGGGGATTCTGCCAGGCATACTTTGTCTGAGCACTCACACGGACGCTCGCAAACATCGCAAGCGCAACAAAAGTAAGAATAGTTTTTGTTCTCATTATGGTTATTATTTTAGTGAATTATGATAGTCCTTCTATTTCGCCGTTCTCGATAGTGATGCGTTCGGCCTGCGGACTCTTGGGCAGTCCCGGCATGCGGAGCATGTCGCCAGCAATAGCAACAATCATCTCGCTACCGCAGTTGAGGATGACATCACGAATGCGGATGGTAAAGCCCTCGGGTGAACCGTAACGGGTCGAATCCGCCGAGAATGAGAACTGCGTCTTGGCGATGCAGACGGGATAATGGGCAATGGCACCATCTTCGTCAGTAAAGGATTTGCGCAGGGATTCCAGTTTCTTGGTCACTGTCTTGCCGTATTCCACTGCCGATGCACCGTAGATACTCTTGCAGACCTTCTCTATCTTGTCCTCCAGACGGTCAGTCTCCTTATAGGTAAAGCGGATGGGCAAGGGTTGCTGTTTGTCGATGGTCTCAACCACGGTCTGCGCCAGTTCAATAGCACCCTCGCCACCCTTGAGGAAGGCTTCGTTGACGGCAAAGCCCACCTGCAAGTCCTCACAATTTTTGCGCACAATGGCGATTTCCTCCTCCAGATCAGTATCGTGGCGATTGAGCGTCACTACCACGGGCTGTCCGAAACCTTGCATGTTGCGGATGTGGCGGTTCAGGTTTTTCAGGCCCTCGGTCAGTCCCTTGGCGTTCGGTTCCTTGATGTGATCGAGATCCACGCCTCCGTGCATCTTCAGGCCCTGGGTGGTGGCTACGATGACTACCAGTCGCGGAAGCAGTCCTGCCTTCCGGCACTTGATGTCAAAGAACTTCTCTGCGCCGAGGTCTGCACCGAAACCAGCCTCTGTCACCACATAGTCGCTGTAGCTCATGGCCATCTTCGTCGCCACCACACTCGAACAGCCGTGAGCGATGTTGGCAAACGGTCCACCGTGGATGAAGGCGGGTGTGTGCTCCGTCGTCTGCACGAGGTTCGGGTTGAGGGCATCCCTGAGCAGTACGGTGATGGCTCCGGCCACGCCGAGGTCTTTCACCTTAAACAGCTTGCCGTCGGAGGTGACGCCTAATACGATGTTCTCGATGCGTCGCTGCAGGTCTTCCTCACTCGTCGCGAGACAGAGAATGGCCATCAGTTCCGAGGCGGGGGTGATGTCGAAGCCCGTCTCATTCACCACACCGTCACCTCGCAGTCCAGTCACGATGTTACGCAGGGCACGGTCGTTTACGTCGAGCACGCGTTTCCAATATATCTCGCGCAACGAGAAGCCTTCCTTACGATGCTGGTAGATATAGTTATCCAACAAGGCGCTAATCGTATTGTGCGCTGAAGTCACAGCATGGAAGTCACCCGTAAAATGCAGATTGATTTTCTCCATCGGCAACACCTGGGCATAGCCGCCACCGGCAGCACCGCCCTTGATGCCGAAACAAGGACCCAACGACGGCTCGCGCAAGGCAACGGTAGCCTTCTTGCCAATCTTGTTCAAGCCCAGCGTCAAACCGATGCTCACGGTAGTCTTACCGATACCGGCCTTCGTCGGACTGATGGCCGTCACCAGTATCAGTCGGCTCTTTTTCACTTGCTTCTCGTCGATTAGGCTCACTGGCACCTTGGCCATATAACGCCCGTACGGTTCTATCTCTTCAGGGGCAATTCCCAGCTGTGTGGCAATCTCGCCAATGGGCAGCAATTCACATTCCCGTGCTATCTGTATGTCTGTCTTCATATCGAATATTGTTTTTAGCGTCGGCAAAGATACGATTATTTTTGCAATAAAACAACATTTCTGCCCTTAATTTGACCATTACACCCATCAAATACACCGATGGCGAAAAAGTTTAGTGCCGGTAAACCTCCACTTTAGTGCCACTAAACTCCGAGTTTACCGGCACTAAACTCGGAGCCCTTCGCGACCCCTCTCTGGTGGAATTTATATGTACATGAGTAAATAAATAACCGAAAAATTTGCTGGAACGGAAAAAAGTTCGTACCTTTGCACCCGTTCAGAGGAATGAGAGACTCCAACGCGAGTCTCTCATTCTTGCATTTAAACACTTAAATATCGTATATGATAGACAAGAACGTAATAACAAAAGCAGTTGAGGAGTGGTTGCAAAAGGGCGACTACTACCTGGTAGATGTTGAAATGACCGTAGACGACCGTATCGTGATTGAGATAGACCACGCAGACGGTGTATGGATAGAAGATTGTGCAGACCTAAGTCGTCACCTGCAGGATACGCTGGGTGAGGAACTGGGCGATTATGAATTGGAAGTTGGTTCGGCTGGCATCGGTCAGCCTTTCAAGGTGATGCAGCAGTACGTCAACCACATCGGCAAAGAGGTGGAAGTGTTGCAGAACAACGGCCAGAAATTGCAGGGCATCCTCAAGGAGGTCAATACAGAAGCGGAACAATTCATCGTGACGGTGAAAGAGAAGCAGCAGGTTGAAGGCAAGAAGCGTCCTCAACTGGTAGAGGTCGACAAATCGTTCAACGTTAGCGACGTGAAGTACTGCAAATACCTGCTGGCCTTTAAGTAAAGGTGAAAAGTAAAAAGGTAAAAAAGTAAAAAAATAAATAAATCAATGGCAACACTAAAGAAAGCGAAAGGCCCCTCAATGATTGAGACCTTTCAGGAATTTAAAGAGACAAAGAACATCGACCGCACAACTCTGGTAAGCGTGCTGGAAGAGAGTTTCCGCAACGTCATCGCCAAGATGTTCGGTTCGGACGAGAACTTCGACGTGATTGTAAACCCCGACAAGGGTGACTTTGAAATTCACCGCAACCGTATCGTGGTAGCTGATGGTGAAGTACAGGATGAAAACAAGGAGATTGCCCTGAGCGAGGCCCAGAAGATTGAGCCTGACTATGAGGTTGGCGAAGAAGTGTCAGAAGAAGTCGATTTCCAGAAGTTTGGCCGTCGTGCCATCCTGAACCTGCGCCAGACGCTGGCTTCAAAGATTCTGGAACTGGAGCACGACTCGCTGTACAACAAGTACAAGGACCGCGTCGGACAGATTGTCAGCGCTGAGGTCTACCAGATTTGGAAACGCGAAGTATTGCTCATTGACGATGAGGGCAACGAACTCCACTTGCCTAAGCAGGAACAGATTCCTGCCGACAACTACCACAAGGGCGAAACCATCCGCGCTATCGTCAAGGAGGTGCAGAACGAAAACAACAATCCACGCATCATTCTGAGCCGTACCTCGAACCTGTTCTTGGAGCGTCTACTCGAAGCTGAGGTGCCCGAAATCAACGACGGCCTCATCACCATTCGCCGCATTGCCCGTATGCCGGGTGAGCGTGCCAAGGTGGCTGTTGAGAGCTACGACGACCGCATCGATCCAGTAGGCGCCTGCGTCGGTGTAAAGGGTAGCCGCGTACACGGTATCGTTCGTGAGATGTGCAACGAGAACATCGATGTCATCAACTTCTCTAACAACATGCAGCTCTTCATCCAGCGTGCCTTGAGTCCTGCTAAGGTCACCAGCATCACGCTGAATCCCGAAGAGCACAAGGCTGAGGTTTACCTGCAGCCCGAGGAGGTTTCGCTGGCTATCGGTAAGGGTGGTCTGAACATCAAGCTCGCCTCCATGCTGACAGAATATACCATTGATGTCTTCCGTGTTGTGAACGAAAACGAGGCCGATGAGGATATCTACCTCGACGAGTTTGCTGACGAAATCGACCAGTGGATCATCGACTCCATCAAGGCCATCGGTCTTGATACCGCTAAGGCCGTGCTGAATGCGCCTCGCGAGATGCTCATCGAGAAGGCCGACCTTGAGGAAGAGACCGTCGACCATGTTATCGAGGTACTGAAGGCAGAGTTCGAGTAAAAGTAAAAAGGTAAAAAGGTAAAAAAGTAAAGAATGGGAGTACGTTTAAATAAAGTATTATCAGAACTGAATATAGGACTTCAAACGGCAGTTGATTTCCTGAAAAAGAAGAGTTCGCTTGGTGAAATCAAGGACGACGCAACGACGAATACCAAGATTTCCGACGAGCAGTACGAGGCATTGGTCAACGAATTCAGCACCGACAAGGCTGTGAAGACCAAGGCTGAGATGCTGTTTGCCAAAAAGCCCAAGCCCGAGAAGAAGGTGGAGAAGGTAGTGATAGAGAAAGCCACTGTCTCCGCCGACGAGCTATTGGACAGTCACCCGCAGTTCAAACCCGTGGGTAAGATTGACCTTGACAGTATCGGCAAGCCCAAGGCCGCACCGAAGGCTGAACCGGAGAAAGTGGTTACTGCCGAACCACAAGTAGAAGAGGAGCCCGAACTGGAAGTTCTTAAACCTGAAGGTCAGAGTGTAGCACGCAATGAAGAACCCGTTGCAGAGACACCTGTGACTCCCGAACCCAAGGTCGAGGAGCCCGATGAGGAGGATATAGAAGAGGAGGACGACGAGGAAGAAGACATCGAAGAAACCCCTACTCTCACTCTTGCCAAGACTCCTGGTGAAATAAAAGCTGCCCAAAACGCTCCTCAGTTAAATGTATTGGGTAAGATTGACCTCTCGACCCTGAACCAAAGTACCCGTCCTAAGAAGAAATCGAAGGAAGAACGTCGCAAGGAGCGGGAGGAGAAAGCTGCCGGTGAACGCAAAAAGCGCGAGCGTATCCGCCAAGGTAAGGTGGATATTGAGGCCGCAGCTAAACAAGTCAATCAACAGCAGAATCAGAATAAGAAGAACCAGAACAAGAATGGTCAACAGCAACAACAACAGCAACAGGGCGGTAAGAAGAACAAGAAGAATCGTCCCGTGAAGCCGTTGGAGGTTGACGACGAGGCAGTAGCACGCCAGGTCAAGGAGACGCTGGCCCGCCTCACCTCGAAGAACCAGAACAAGAAGGGTGCCAAATATCGTCGTGAGAAGCGTGACGCCGTTGCTGAGCGCATGAACGAGGAGATGGCAGCAGAGGCAGCACAGAGCAAGGTGCTGAAGCTTACAGAGTTTGTGACGGTTTCCGAGCTTGCCACCATGATGAACGTTGGTGTCAACCAGGTTATCGGTACCTGCATGTCTATTGGTATCATGGTGTCCATCAACCAGCGTCTGGATGCTGAGACCATCAACATCGTTGCCGATGAGTTTGGTTTCACTACCGAATACGTCTCTGCAGAAGTACAGAATGCCATTACTGAAGAGGAGGACGACGAGAACGATCTGATTAGCCGCGCTCCAATCGTAACAGTAATGGGTCACGTCGACCACGGTAAGACATCGTTGCTCGACCATATCCGCAACACCAACGTGATTGCCGGTGAGGCAGGTGGTATCACCCAGCATATCGGTGCTTACAACGTGAAGCTAAAGGATGGTCATAGCATTACCTTCCTGGATACGCCTGGTCACGAGGCATTTACGGCTATGCGTGCCCGTGGTGCTCAGGTGACGGATATCGCCATCATCATCGTAGCTGCCGACGACAGCGTGATGCCTACCACCAAGGAGGCTATCGCTCATGCCCAGGCTGCCAACGTACCGATGGTGTTCGCCATCAACAAGATCGATAAGCCCGGTGCCAACCCCGATAAGATTCGCGAGGACTTGGCCAATATGAACCTCTTAGTGGAAGACTGGGGCGGTAAGTACCAGTGTCAAGAGATCAGTGCCAAGAAAGGACAGGGCGTTTACGAACTACTGGAGAAGGTACTCCTGGAGGCCGAGATGCTCGACCTGAAGGCTAATCCAAACCGTAAAGCTACGGGTTCTATCATCGAGTCATCACTCGACAAAGGTCGTGGATATGTATCTACCGTCCTCGTATCGAATGGTACCCTGAAGGTGGGCGACGTTGTCATTGCAGGTACAGCCTGGGGTCGTGTGAAGGCTATGTTCAATGAACGTAACCAGCGCATCGAAAAAGCTGGTCCTGCTGAACCCGCTATCATCTTGGGCTTGAATGGTGCACCTACCGCAGGTGATTCGTTCCACGTGATGGAGTCAGAGCAGGAGGCTCGCGAGATTGCCAATAAGCGTATCCAATTGCAACGTGAGCAGAGTCTGCGTACAACGACAAAACTCGGTCTCGACGAATTGTCACACCGTATCGCTCTGGGTGAGTTCCACGAGTTGAACATCATCGTGAAGGGTGATACTGATGGATCTATCGAGGCTCTCTCCGATTCGTTCATCAAGCTGTCTACCGAAAAGGTACAGGTCAATGTCATCTCGAAGGCCGTAGGTCAGATCTCAGAAAACGATGTCATGCTGGCTTCGGCTTCTGAGGCTATCATCATCGGTTTCCAGGTTCGTCCTTCTGCCGATGCCCGCAAAGCTGCCGATCGCGAGGGTGTTGAAATCAATACCTATTCTATCATCTACGATGCCATCGACGATGTGAAGCAAACCATGCAGGGTATGCTCGACAAAGTGAAGAAGGAGATTGTATCTGGTGAGATTGAGGTGAAGCAGGTGTTCAAGATTTCCAAGGTTGGTACTGTTGCCGGTGGTCTTGTTACTGATGGTAAGGTACACAACAAGGACAAAGCCCGCGTCATCCGAGATGGTATCGTGATCCACACAGCTCCTATCGATGCCCTGAAACGTTACAAGGATGATGCCAAGGAAGTCGCTACAGGTCTGGAGTGCGGTATCTCACTGGTGAACTTCAACGACATCCAGGTCGGTGATATCATCGAGACCTTCACGGAGATTGAGGTAGAACAGAAACTTTAAAAGTGAAGAGTGAAGAGTGAAGAGTGAAGAATTTGCTTCTGCACAAAATGTAAATAACGAGTATGTCCGTCAGGTGGCCGAACAGAAATATGAGTTCGGTTTTACCACAAACGTACATACTGAAATCATAGAGAAAGGGCTGAACGAGGACATTGTTCGGCTCATCTCTGCTAAGAAGGGGGAACCCGAGTGGATGCTCGAGTTCCGCTTAAAGGCGTTCCGCTACTGGCAGGAGCAGACGGAACCCACATGGGGCCATGTGTATGTGCCACCCATCGACTATCAGGCCATCTCTTATTACGCCGACCCCACAGCAAAAAAGGGGCAAGGGGCAAGGGGCAAGGGGCAAGAGAACGCCACTGTCCCCAGCGATTCTGTCGCTGGGATTGACCCCGAACTCGAAAAGACCTTTGATAAGCTGGGGATTCCCCTTGAGGAGCGCTTGGCACTGAGTGGCAACACCGCTGTCGATGCCATCATGGACTCTGTGAGCGTAAAAACCACCTTCAAGGAGAAACTGCGCGAAAAGGGTGTCATCTTTTGCTCCATTGGCGAGGCCATTAAGGAACATGGCGATTTGGTTCGTCAGTACTTAGGTTCGGTAGTGCCTTATCGCGACAACTTCTTTGCAGCCTTGAATAGCGCCGTGTTCAGCGACGGTTCGTTTGTCTACATCCCCAAAGGTGTTCGTTGTCCGATGGAACTGAGTTCGTATTTCCGCATCAATGCCCGCAATACGGGTCAGTTTGAGCGCACATTGATTATCGCTGATGACGATAGTTATGTCAGCTATCTGGAAGGTTGTACAGCCCCCATGCGCGATGAAAACCAGCTACACGCGGCCATCGTAGAGATTATCGTGATGAATCGTGCGGAAGTCAAGTACTCTACCGTCCAGAACTGGTATCCAGGCGATGAGAACGGAAAGGGTGGTGTGCTCAACCTTGTCACCAAACGAGGCGATTTACGCGGTGTTGACTCAAAGCTCTCGTGGACACAGGTAGAGACAGGGTCAGCCATCACTTGGAAATACCCATCGTGCATTCTGCGTGGCGACAACAGTACCGCCGAATTCTACTCGGTGGCTGTCACCAACAACTACCAAGAGGCCGACACGGGTACGAAGATGATCCACATTGGTAAGAACACCAAGAGTACGATTATCTCTAAGGGTATCTCTGCCGGTCACTCGCAGAACTCTTATCGTGGTTTGGTGCGTGCGGCATCTACTGCAGACAACGCCCGTAACTATTCCTCGTGCGACTCGCTACTACTGGGCTCTGACTGTGGTGCGCATACTTTTCCCTATATGGATGTGCACAACGACACTGCCGTCTTCGAACACGAGGCAACCACCTCGAAGATCTCTGAAGACCAGCTCTTCTACTGCAATCAGCGAGGCATTCCTACCGAGCAGGCCGTAGGCCTTATCGTCAATGGTTATGCCAAGGAAGTGCTTCAAAAGCTCCCCATGGAGTTTGCCGTCGAAGCTCAGAAGTTACTAAGTGTGTCATTGGAAGGAACCGTAGGATAAAGCAGCCTTCGGCCTAAAAATAAATAATAAATATAAAAAGGTAAACTATGTTAGAGAAGATCTTTGGTTTTGATGCCTCCAAGATGACGATGCGCAAGGAGGTAATTGGTGGTATTACCACCTTTCTTACGATGGCATACATCCTTGCCGTCAACCCGAGTATCATGTCATCTACCGGTATGGATGAAGGTGCTGTGTTTACAACAACGTGTATTTCGGCGGTAGTTGGTACGTTGGTGATGGCCCTCTATGCCAAGTTACCTTTTGTCCTGGCACCTGGCATGGGACTGAATGCGTTTTTTGCTTATACCGTCGTGTTGACCATGGGCTATTCGTGGCAGTTTGCACTGACTGCCGTGATGATTGAGGGACTGATTTTCATTCTGCTAACCGTGACTGGCCTGCGCCAGCACATTGTCAACGCCATCCCCCTGGTTCTACGCCGTGCTATCAGTCCGGGCATCGGACTGTTCGTTGCTTTTGTCGGACTGAAGAGTGCCGGCATTGTAACTTCGTCGGAATCTACGTTCATCACACTGGGCAATCTGCACGACACCGCCGTGCTGCTTAGTATTTTCGGTATTATACTTACGGCTGCACTTATGGTAAGAGGCGTTACGGGAGCATTACTCATTGGCATCCTGGCAACAACTATCGTAGGTATTCCTCTGGGCATTACCAATTATTCGGGCATCACGTCGACACCGCCTTCCATCAGCCCCATCTTCATGCAGTTTGAGTGGCATAACATACTGACGGTAGATATGGTTGTAGTGGTACTCACATTCCTGTTTATAGATATGTTTGACACCATTGGCACCCTTATCGGTGTATCAAACCGTGCAGGCATGGTTGACGAAAACGGCAACGTGAAGAACCTGAACCAAGCCTTTATGGCTGATGCCATCGGAACCACTGTTGGAGCTATGCTTGGCTCATCGACAGTAACGACATACGTAGAGAGTGCATCAGGCGTGAATGTTGGCGGACGTTCCGGACTGACCAGTTTCGTTGCTGCTGTCTGCTTTGCGGTAGCCATACTCTTCGCACCGCTGTTCCTGGCTATTCCCGCACAGGCTACAGCTGCGGCACTGATATTGGTTGGTGTCATGATGATGTACGACATCCGCAAGGTTGATTTCTCCAATTATGTATCGGCCATTCCTTGTTTTATCTGTATCGTGCTCATGCCACTTACCTATAGCATCTCCGACGGTATTCTCATGGGCGTGATTTCCTATGTACTGATTCACCTTTTGTCAGGTACTTTCAAAGACAAGGACGCGCGTAACAACATGAACTGGGGTACTATCCTCCTGGCCATTCTGTTCATCTGCCGCTACGCATTCCTATAATAGTCAAATCGTAAATAGTCAAATCGTCCAATAAAATAGATGTTAGAAGTAAAGAACTTACATGCCAAGATTGGCGACAAAGAAATATTAAAAGGCATCGACCTCATCATCAACGATGGCGAGACCCACGCTATCATGGGTCCCAACGGCTCAGGCAAATCTACCCTGAGTGCTGTGCTCGTGGGTAATCCGCTCTACGAGGTCACTGAGGGCGAGGCTTATTTCAACGGCAAGAACCTGCTGGAGATGAAGCCAGAGGATCGTGCCCACGAAGGCTTGTTCCTGTCGTTCCAATATCCCGTGGAGATTCCCGGTGTCTCGATGACCAACTTCATGAAGGCCGCCATCAACGAGAAACGTAAGTATCAAGGGTTAGACCCCATGAATGCTGCCGAATTCCTGAAGCTGATGCGTGAAAAGCGTAAGATTGTAGAGCTCGACTCGAAGCTGGCTAACCGCTCTGTCAACGAGGGTTTCAGCGGCGGAGAGAAGAAGCGCAACGAGATTTTCCAGATGGCCATGCTGGAGCCCAAGCTGAGCATCCTCGACGAAACGGACTCCGGCCTTGATGTCGACGCCATGCGTATTGTGGCTGATGGTGTCAACAAACTCCAGACGCCTGAAACGTCGTGCATCGTCATCACCCACTACGACCGCTTGCTCGAGATGATTAAGCCTCAGTATGTGCATGTGCTTTACAAGGGTCGCATCGTAAAGACTGGTGGCCCAGAACTGGCCGTTCAGATTCAGGAACACGGCTACGACTGGATTAAGGAAGAAATAGGAGAGGAATAACTAATTGACAATTGATAATTGACAATTGACAATTATGAAAGCAGAACAACAATATATTGATCTCTATAAGGAATGTCGCGGGATGATTTGCGAGCATAGCAGCGACGTGATGAACGCCGAGCGCGATGCTGCTTTTGAGCGTTTCGCGTCTGCTGGTTTCCCCAGCAGAAAAGTCGAGCGCTACAAATATACCGATATGCAAGCACTCTTCGCCCCTGACTACGGCTTGAACCTGAATCGCCTCCAGATTCCCGTCGATCCCTACAACGCCTTCCGTTGCGACGTGCCCAACCTCTCTACGAGCCTATACTTTATGATGAACGATATGTTCTATCACGACGAGAAGCCAAAAGGCCATCTGCCTGAGGGCGTTATCATCGGTTCGCTGAAGGACTTTGCCACCAGTGAGTACTACAACCGCCTGGCAGGTCAAGCCAACGACGCCGTTACCGACCTCAACACCATGTTGGCACAGGACGGTCTCTACGTCTATGTACACAAGAACGTGAAGGTCGACCGCGCCATTCAAGTGATAAATATCCTGCGTAGCGACGTCAATCTAATGGTCAATCGTCGTGTGCTCATCGTGCTCGAAGAAGGGGCCGAAATAAAAATGCTGTTCTGTGATCATGCTGCTGACGACCGTAACTTCCTGGCCACTCAGGTCATCGAGGCTTACGTAGACGAAAATGCTTCCCTTGACCTCTATTGCATGGAGGAAACGCACCATAAGAATGTCCGCGTGAGCAATGTCTATATCGACCAACAGTCCAACAGTCGCGTCAATCACAATGTGATTACGTTGCATAATGGTATCACGCGCAATAAGCTCGACCTCACCTTCAATGGTGAGGGTGCCGAGTGCCAATGCTACGGTTGCGTGATTGCTGACAAACAGCAGCATGTTGATAACAATACGCTGATTACGCATAAGGCCCCCCATTGTACGAGCAACGAACTCTACAAATACGTCCTCGACGATAAGGCCGTTGGAGCCTTTGCCGGTCGTGTGTTGGTAGAGCACGGTGCGCAGAAGACCACCTCGCAGATGACCAATCAGAATCTGACGGCCACCAAGGAGACTCGTATGTACACCCAGCCGATGCTCGAAATCTATGCCGACGACGTGAAGTGTGCGCACGGTTCTACCGTTGGCCAGCTCAACGATGCTGCCCTTTTCTATATGCGTCAGCGTGGCATCTCGCTCAACGAGGCCAAGATACTGTTACAAAACGCCTTTATCAACGAAGTCATCGACCACATGCAGCTCGAACCCCTCCGCGACCGTCTGCACTATCTCGTAGAAAAACGTTTCCGCGGTGAGCTCAACAAATGTTCTGGTTGCAAGCTTTGTAAGTAGTTAAGAAGTTAAAGTAGTTAAGAAGTTAAGCCAAATGTACGATATTAATAAGGTACGCGAGGATTTCCCCATTTTGGGGCGCGAGGTATACGGCAGGCCGCTGGTTTATCTTGATAATGCGGCGACCACGCAGAAGCCGCTGTGTGTGCTCGACGCCATGCGTGACGAGTATCTCAATGTGAATGCCAACGTGCATCGCGGTGTGCATTATCTCTCACAGCAGGCTACTGATCTGCACGAGGCGGCACGTGAGAAGGTGCGCGGGTTCATCAATGCCCGCAAGACAGAGGAAATCATCTTTACGCGTGGTACTACTGAGGCCATCAATCTGGTGGCTCAGTCGTACTGCGAGTCGCAGATGCAGGCTGGCGACGAGGTGCTTGTGACTGAAATGGAACACCACTCGAACATCGTTTCATGGCAACTACAGGCCATGAAGCGAGGCATCGTGGTAAAGCACCTGCCCATTACCGACGACGGCCGTCTCGCGTGTGGCGATTCCCTCGCCACATACTTGACGGAGAGGACGAAATTGGTTAGCGTAGCTCACGTCAGCAATGTGCTGGGAACTGTGAACCCTGTTTCTGACATCATCAAGATGGCTCACGCTCACGGCATTCCCGTCTTGGTGGATGGTGCCCAGAGCGCGCCCCACTTCAAGGTAGATGTGCAGGCCATGGATTGCGACTTCTTTGCCTTCAGCGGCCATAAGATGTATGGTCCGACGGGTATCGGCGTGCTGTACGGCAAGGAGGAATGGCTCGACCGTCTGCCACCCTATCAGGGCGGTGGCGAAATGATTGACAAGGTGACATGGGAGCGAACCACCTTCGAGCGCCTGCCCTTTAAGTTCGAGGCCGGCACACCCGACTACGTGGCCACCCACGGACTGGCTACCGCCATCGACTACTTGAACAGCCTTGGCCTCGATGCCGTCCAACAGCACGAACAGGAACTCACCCGCTACTGCATGGAGCAACTCATGACCATCGATGGAATGAAGATTTATGGTCCTTCAGGTAATCTCTTGCCCCTTGCTCCTTGCCCCTTGCCCCTGAAAGACGCTGTTGTCTCCTTCAACGTCGGTAACATCCACCACCTCGACATGGGTACCCTACTCGACCGCCTCGGCATTGCCGTCCGCACAGGTCACCATTGCGCCCAGCCGCTGATGGACCGCCTCGGCATCACAGGCACCGTCCGCGCCTCCTTCGCCCTCTACAACACCAAGGAGGAAATCGACACCCTCGTAGCCGGCATCCGCCGCGTCAGTCAGATGTTCTAAAGTCTGGGCAGACAGCTTTCAAACGTTGCCCTATCCATCGCTTTTAAGTGCAAATATACAAATTATTTCGAAACTTTATTCGTTTATTCGAAAATTATTCGTATAATTGCAGTCAGAAATACAATTAACAGGAAGTTTATTTCTCTATGTATTCACGAATGGCAGCGACGAGGGCGTCGTTTTCTTCGGGGAGCTGGGCTGAGACGCGGAAGAAGTGGTGGTCGAGACCGTAGAAATTGGAGCAGTCGCGGATGAGCATTCCGTGCTCGTGAATAAGGTGGTACTTCAGGTCGGTGGCGTTGGCATCCTCCAGTTCGCAGAGCATGTAGTTGGTCTTGGTTTCGAAAATGCGTACGCCTTTGACCTCACGCAGGTTGGAACGGAAACGCTGGGTCTCTTCCAGATATTCCTCCAGATTGCTGATGGCAGGCTTGCCTTTCTTCAACAGGAATTTTCCTGCCTCAATGCTCAGGGCGTTCATGGACCAAGGGTGGCGGCGCTGGCGTAGCAGTTGGATGGTGTTGGGATGGCCTGTGATGTAGCCCAGACGCAAACCAGGCACTGCGTAGGTCTTGCTGAGTGAATGGAGGATGATGAGGTTGGGGATGTCTATCATCTCGCGTGCTTTCAGCAGGGGTTCCTTTGTATAGGCCTCATACGATTGGTCGACGACGAAGGTGTAGCGTGGCGAACGGCGGACGACGTAATCCATAAAGCCCTTCATGAGTACATTGCCTGAAGGATTGTTAGGATTACATATCCAGTAGACGCGGTCGCGAGGCAACTCGGTCATTTCGTCGTTGTTTTCGTAAGAGATGATGTGGTTATACTGTCGGCAGGCGTCAGCATATTCATTGAATGTCGGCTGGGGAATGACAGAGGCGCTGTTCTTGAACTGGCCGGCTATCATGTAAATGGCCTCCGTAGCACCGTTGGTCACGAGGATGGCCTCAGGCGAGATGCCTTCTTTCAAGGCTATCAGGCGTTCGAGACTGCGCGGCTGTGGCTCCGGATAGTTGGCTATCTGGTCGAAATGTTGGGTCAGGAACTCCTTCAACTCCGAGTGGTCGGCATGCTGATAGATGTTGCTGCTGAAGTTCATCTTCACCAGTTCGTCGTAGCGGTAAATGTCGTCTCCGTGGCCGTCTAACATAGAAATTAGGAATTAGAGATTAGTAATTAGGAATTATGATTACTTCTGCTGTTCAGAGTGTACTTTGATTTGGAGTGTGGCGCGGTCGAAGGTGATGCCTGGACGCTCGATGAAACGGCTCAAAGCACCCTGAGCAGCGAGTTCACGAGGTGTACCTACGCTAAGTCCGCCAGGTTCCATCAGCCAAAGGCAGTCAGCTACTTGCAGGGACAGTTCAACGTCGTGGGTAGAGAGAAAGATGGTCTTCTGTTGCTGAATGGCCAGACGGCGTAGAAGTTGCATGGTTTCTACCTTGCTGGGGTAATCGAGGAATGCCGTAGGCTCGTCCAGATAGATGATAGGCGTCTGTTGCGCCAGTGCCTTGGCTATCATCACCTTCTGGCGTTCTCCGTCGCTCAAGGTATGTACCATTCGCCCTATCAGTGGTTCAATGCCAACCAGCTGGATGGATTCACGGACTACGGTGTGGTCTTCGTCCGTCAGCCCGCCCCAGAAACCGGTATAAGGCGAACGTCCCAAGCCCACCAGTTCCTCTACCGTCATGTTGCGGACATCTGGCTTTTCCGTCAGCACCACACCAATCAGGCGGCTTAGCTCCTTATCGGTAAACTCCGAGATTTCCCTGCCCTCCATCTTTATGCTTCCACCCAACTTGGGCTGAAAGGCAGAGAGGGTGCGCAGGAGCGTCGATTTGCCTATGCCGTTTTGTCCCAACAGACACGTCAGCTGACCACTGCTGATGGCAGCGCTCAATCCGCTGGCTACTACCTTTTCATTACCCTTGGTGGCGTAACCGATGGTCAGATTCTCCAGTACGACGGTCTGCATGAGATTTAAATTAGGAATTAGTAATTAGAAATTAAAAATTATGATTACTCCTGCTGCGGAAGGAGGCTGTGACCTAAGTCACGTACCTTACAGATATTGACTATCTGGTCGACCACATCATTCATGATGGGTACAGACACCAGCCTGTAGTTGTCGTAGTCGGCACACAGCACTACGAGGTTCAGTGCCTTGACGCGAATGCCGTAATGCTCTTGAAGCATGTAACGATAGAGATTCTGCTGCAGGCAGTAATGATAGAACGACGTATCAGGCACGTTGATGCCATTGCGCGACATACGGCCACTAAAACCTTCCACAATAGGACGGCCGTAATTGTCGACAACCTTACGGCTGCGCTTCCAGTCGTAGATGACAAAGTCGCCATCGTCCTCCTTGCAAATCATGTCGATGGTGCCAGCAATGTTCAGGTGGACATCATAGACGGGCCACTCCTGACGATAAGGGCGGATATGATAGTCGTTGACAAAGCGTAGGAAATGCTGGCGTTCAGGTTCGATGTTAATCTCCTCCGTCTCGTCCTCATAGCGGAACACGTAAGTGGTCTCAAACTGGCCTGTCTTGAAATAGTTCTCCGTCTGCTCATGCATAAAGGTTCCCACCTCGCTGGCCATACAGCCTGTACGTTTCCACTTATGGAGGGTCTCTTCTGCCGGGATGCCGTAACGCTCCTGCTGACGCAAGGCCGCACGCTGTCCGTCGAAGGGTTCGAAGAAATAGCCCACAAGTGTACTGACAGGCAACAGCTGGGTCTCTCCACGATAGAGGTAGACGTGTCCTTCGGGCAGGAAGTCGATATGTTCGTCCTGCTCATAGAGACCAGCATCGGTAAAGGCCTCCATCTTCTGGCGCATGGCTAACGTACGTTCTGTCATTTCTCTTTCGATTCCAAGGGGTTACGCAGTCCTTTAAAGCCAGAGAGATAGGCCTTGGCAGAACCAAAAGACAGGAACATGTCAAGACGCACGGGCATGTGGTTTTTGTCGTCAGTGATGTAGAAACGGATGAGTTCGTGGTTCTGGCCATTCTCGCGCTCAATGAACGAGAATACCAGACAGCGGTACTTGTCGTTGTTGTTCTTCATCTTCAGCGTCGTCTTACCTGTATATTTCAGCCACGAATTGGTCAGTCTCCTGGCATCACTGATGGGCATCGGGATATTTTCACCTACCTTCAGTTTAGAGGCGTCGAAATTGCGGGCGCGCAAAAAGATGCTCATCATGTCGTAGATGCAGTCCTTATACTCTGCATCCTTCCAATGCACCTCTCCGTCAGCGTCAATACGGTGCATCCTCAGGTGACAGTTCGTGTTGGGATAGGTGTACCACAGTTCGTCGACATAATAGCGGTCACCCTCGCGTGCTCCCTTGCGGAAATAGAGCGGGGCTATATCCATGTCCGTATAGCAAAGCAGCGTGTCTCTCATCATGAATACATTGTCCAACTGGTCGTTTCCGCGTGTCACCAGACTACTGCGGAAAGCATTCTGACCCTTGTACTTTGTCTGGACGGTAGACATGGAGGCCGTTCCTACCTTCACCCATACAAACTTCCAATTGAAGTAAAGATCGTAACTGAGAAACTCGCCCGACTTAAAGGCAGTGTTCTCAATGCCGCACTGTGCCGAAGCCGTCGACAGCAGGCCGTTGACGACCGACAATTGCAGCAATACGATGATTAACAATAACTTCTTCATATTCATTTTTCAACTTTTTCTTGTTTAACAGCTTGTTGTTTGATATATTCTATGCCCAACTTACGAGCGCGTTCTGCATTACGGTTCTGTTTCTTCTTTTTCTCCTTGGTGTCCTTCTGCTTGATAAGGGCTCCTGGCTTCTGCATGTTGCGAGGCTTGGCTGTTAGGTTCCATTCTTTGGTAATGTCCCACTTTGCCTTACACTCTATCTCGCCAGAATAATAATAGATGTCCTCAGGTTGCAGGTCTTCGTCATAATTTCCCGTATCCCACAGGTTATTGCCGTTGCGGTCGACAAAGGCTCGAGCATAGTATTTCCCTGAGTCGAGATAGAAGAATGCCGCCTCGCGGTCCGCGCCAGCCCTGACTTGCCGCACGCACTTATCATCCTTACTCAACAACTGAACAACAATGCCTGTATCGCGTACACCAGTCAAACGGAACACCAGTGAGGCAAAATCGTCGAGCGGTTTGGCCTTGATACCTTTCTTGACGGCTTCCGAGGCTAATCCGTAAATATCGACAAAGGCAGCGGAGTCTATCTCCAAGCTGTATTCTGTCTCAGGCTGCCATTCTGCCACGACTTCAAATTGTCGCATCACGGAATCAAGTTGTCGGAATACGAAAGGAACGCGATACCACAGGGAGTCTACCTTGGAATACAGATGGACGGCAGAAGTGTCGGCTTTTTCCAGAGGCGTCGGTATCTCAAGGCGTATCTTGCTGGTAGGATTCATCGATGATGGGATGCTGAACTTCATCTCCAGCGGCTTGATGGGGTAGATACTGTCGTAGGGCTCTTCACGCTTCTTTTTCTTCTCTTGTTCCTTCTCCCACTTCTCGTATTCCTTCTGCTTTTCCTTTTGTCGCTTTGCATAGGAGGTCTTGGCAATGACGTCAATGGTATCAGTCTGGCTCACCAGCACACCCATGCTGTCTGTCATCAGATACTCCATCGACAGCGCCAGCGTGTCCTGATTGATAAGCGTCGTATCGCGAAGCCAATATATCAGCGAGTCCTTCTTCTCGTTATACTCGACGACAAAGGCGGAGTCTGCATCAAAATTGAGACCTTTGATGACGGGCAGCTGTTCGTTGCCATAACTGAAGAACAACTTAATGCGGTTAGCATCCGTGCGATCGGGCTGTTTCAGCAGATAGCGGTCCGTCTGCACTTCCTGAAATGCCATCATGATGACATCATCCGGGAAGAAATGAGTGTATGGCACCTGCAAGATATTG
>Ga0265301_10002548_pt1 | contig 20804 bp, 30 predicted proteins | sample AusTroGonzalo_MG_2_FD_193488 | JGI IMG/M metagenome (GOLD analysis project Ga0265301, IMG submission 193488) | Bovine rumen microbial communities from tropical cattle in Woodstock, Queensland, Australia - Gonzalo_04 | ecosystem: Host-associated > Mammals > Digestive system > Stomach > Rumen ... | reverse complement strand
TTCAAGGGCGCTGTATATTTCGCTCTTACTTTCGAGTTTGATGGCGATCAGAGAGCAACAAAGCACTGTCTCTATAAGTGCTCTGCTTCTCGCCCTGACATCGCTTCTCAGACAACAGGTGAAGGCGGTTCAGTAGATCCTCAGACAGAGACTCTCACGCTCACTGCAGTTCCGAGAGTTGATGAGGACAAGTACATTCACTTGCAGACACAGGAGTCAACGACAACAGCCGTGCTCGAAGCTTGGTACACTGCTGTCCCGGTTCCTACGTTCTCATGATTTTAAGAGGGAGGTTCAATTTTGAGCCTCCCTTTTTTCTAAATTAAGGAAGAGGTAACAAAATGGAAAAGGTAATAACGATCAATGAGAAAGAATTGAGATTCAAGAGCTCGGCTGCTACAAATATTCTCTTCAAGAAAGCGTTCCATACTGATGTGCTTGTTATGATCTCATCATATACAAAGAACTTGAAAGAGATTACAGCCAAGAGAGCAGAAATTCAAAAGTTAAGAGAAGACACTACTAAGTCTCAGGAAGAAGTCATAATGGAAATGAACGCTCTTATGCAGAGCGATGTGTTCATTTCTTCTCAAGAGTTTATGAATGACACTCTTCCCAAACTTGCATATATTATGTGGCTCGAAGCCAATGTGAAGATCGATGACATCTTCCACAAATTAAACGAAGACCAGTTCCTTGTATGGCTTATGGGAATTGATCAGGATGAGCTCCTGACAGTGACCGGAGACGTTATGGAACTCTGGCAGGCTGGAGCCAAGCAACATTCCAAACCAAAAAACTGAAAAGGCCCCTCGATCGAGAGTACAACACGGCAGTGTACTTTCTCCGGTGCAAGCAGACAGGGTTCTCACTCCGGGAACTCTTCGACCTTGATTACGGAGAAGTGTGTGACGTGATGATCGAGGCGGCTAATGATCACGCGAAATATAACTACAAAGCTACGCAGAGCGATTTCGACAATGCGTTCCATTAGTTATGGATAGGAGGCAGAAATGGCAAGCAAGATTATCGGCATTACAGTAGACATCGAAGGTAAGACATCAGGTCTGACCAAAAGTCTGCAGGAAGCCAATTCATCTATCAATAAGACCACATCTGCTCTTAAAGATGTAGACAAGGCCTTGCAGCTCGATCCGACTAATGTCGAGCTCCTTGCACAGAAAGAAGCTTTACTCGCTAAGCAGATAGAGCAGACCAACGAAAAGCTGGAGATCATGAAGCAGGTCGCTGACGATGCTAATGAGGCTCTTGCTCGTGGTGACATTACCCAGGAACAGTATGCTCAGTTGCAGGCAGAGATCGTTAAGACGGAATCTGCCTTGTCAGGACTTGAGAGTGAAGCAGAAGGCTCTTCTGATGCTCTGGAAGATACCGGAGATAATGCAGAAGAAGCAGGCATGGACATGGAGGCTTTCGGTGAAGCTGCGCAGAAGGCTGGTGAGATAGCCGTTGCAGCTTTCGAAGCCGTTGTGGTCGCTGCTGCAGCCGTAGGAGCTGCCGTTGTCGGTGCTATGGTCGAGGCTGGCACTGCTCTTGCCAATGCTACTATCAATACTGCTCATCTTTCCGATGAGATCGCCACATTATCCGTACAGACAGGACTTTCCACAGATACCATCCAGGAATTGAACTATGCCTCCGAGCTCCTTGACGTTTCAACGGAGACGGTAACTGGTTCAATGACAAAGCTCTTGAAGACTATGTCTTCATCCAACGGAGCCGAGAAGTTCGCAGAACTCGGTATCGCTATCACTGATGTCGACGGAAACCTCCGAGACACAGAAGATGTGTTCTGGGAAGCCATTGATGTTCTCGGTACCTATGAGAATGAAGCCGAGCGTGATGCTCTGGCTATGGAGATCTTCGGAAAGTCTGCAAAAGAGCTTAACCCTCTTATCGAGGCTGGTTCCGAGGCTTTTGCAGATCTCGCTAATGAAGCTCATGAAGTCGGATATGTAATGGACAGTGAGACCATTGATGCTTTCGGTGATCTCGATGACAACATGGTCAGGATGAGCAATACGGCTCAGGCCGTAGAGCAGTCTTTCGGTCAGGTCCTTTTGCCCTTGCTCACTGATGCGAGCGGAGACCTTGTCGACCTGATGGGTGACTTCTCCGGAGCTCTTGCAGGAGCAGGCGGTGATGTCGACCAGATAGGTGCCATTATCGAGCAGTTCGCGCCTCGTGCCGTAGAGCTGGTGGAGACATATTTCCCTCGTATCTTGACGATAATTGAGGATGTCTTCAATGCGCTCATCCCGGTAGTGATCTCGGTCGCTCCACAGCTTCTTTCTCTGATCGGGGATCTGGTGGTCCAGCTCGCAAATTCAATTTCCGAAAATAGCGAGGAATTTATCTCAGGTTTCGTAAGTCTGTTCGAATCTGTGGTCGATTCAGCATTGACTTTGCTCCCGATCCTGATTCCGCTCGCCATCCAGCTCATTCAGACTTTGGTCGATGCGCTCTTGAACCCTGATAATCTGGCCATGCTCCTTGACAGTGCTCTTGGAATCATCATGTCACTTGTCACATTCCTGACGGATCCGGACAATGTGGTCAAATTGCTCAATGCAGCTACGACCATAATCTTGAGTTTGCTAAACGGACTTTCAACGGCACTTCCGCTTCTTATTCCGGCAGCGATAAACGCTATCTTAACTCTGGTCGACACATTGTTGTCGAGCGGATGCCTTGAGCAGATCTTGAAGGCAGCGTTGACTCTGATCAATTCTCTGGCAATCGGCCTCATCCAGTATCTCCCTGAGCTGATCGCTCGTCTCCCGGAGATCATCTTAGGTATCGTATCGTTCCTGACAGGAGATGCGCTTCCTGACATCATTGAGGCAGGCTTCACGCTCATCACTGGCATTGTTGGAAATCTCCCGGCTATTATCGGAGCCATCCTTGAGGCCCTCGGAGAGCTCGTTGTCGGAATGTTCAACTACATTACGACTGACGGTGCTGACGATCTCCTTGAAGCGTTCCAGGCTGCTTTCGATGGCATCATAGCTGGTGCTTCTACATGGGGTTCTGACATTATCGGAAACCTCATTGACGGTATCGGCTCAATGTTCAACAGCCTGACTGATACAGTCGCTGATGCTGCAGGAATCATCGCTGATTTCTTGCACTTCTCCGAACCTGAGAAGGGACCTCTCGCAGACTTCAACGAGTCAGGATCTGACATGATGAAGAACTTCATCAAGTCTATGGAGAGTGAACAGGCAGATCTCCAGGATGCTTTGAACGAGACTGCTGGAATAATCAGTCAGGGCTTCGACAATTCCTATGAGATCTCAGCCAACAGTATGGTTCACCATACAAGTGACTTTGATGCTGGCTTTGCAAACTTCCAGCAGACACTCGCTGCTCTCCCCGGAGGCGATAACTCGACATGGGTATTCCCGATCTATCTCGGAACAGAGCATATCGACACGATCGTTGTGGATGCGCTTGATAGAGCTAATTACTTATCAGGAGGTCACTAATGTTAGGTTATTATCTCAAATTCAACGGTGTCCAGTTTCCAAACCCGAAGACACCGACCAGGACACAGAAAACTCTGGAAAATGTGTCGGTCTCGGAAGCTGGTACCGACTTGGTCTGTGTTGTAAGAGCAGCCAAGAACTCGTGGTCATTCTCATTTAATCTCTCATCAAAGACGAGAGATATATTAAAGGCTATATGCCAGCAGGAATCGACCACGATGGTATATATGGGAACTACTTACACCGTAAGGGTAAGAGATTTCAAAGAAAAGCTCGTAGAGAACTCGGAATGGGTAACACTTTCCGAAGGTCTTTACGAGTGCAGTGTTAATGTAACGGAGTTCTAAAAAATGTACACAGTTTCGGATGAATACAAGACAAAGATGCTGGATCAGATACAGACTCATGCTCTCTCCGGAACTATCGGATCTACTTCTTTTTCCGGGAATGATGTAATCGGTGTCTCTTATACGAATAAATGTACCGAAAAGAAAGTCAATATCGGTGGTGTCAATATTGGAACACTGAAATTGACTTTCCTGACGGACATTCTCAATCGTGGAGACTACTACGGAAAAGAGATTACCATCTCTGACTGGCTCCTGACCGGATATGACGAGAATGAAGATCCTGTTTGGGAAGAGGTACCGATCGGAGTTTTCTACGTTGCCGAGGCAGTGTGGAGAGCAGAAGGTATGGTCGACATTACTGCCTATGACTGTCTGTCAAAGATGGATAAGGCCATCGAGATAGATACATCAAGCGGAACGGTTTACAGTTTCTGCAAGTACATCGAGACACAGACAGGAGCGGTCTTTGGAATGACCGAAGAACAGTGTCAGGCTTTGCCTAATGGTACCGAGCTCCTGGCATTGTACGAAGAGAACGACCTTGAGACATACAGAGATATGCTCAATGCTCTGACTCAAATGATAGGTGGTTTCGCGTGTGCTAATAAAGATGGTACATGGGGAATCAGGACATTCAATAACACGTCTGTTCTGACCATTCCGAAGAACAGAAGGTTCTCCGGAGCGAAATATTCTGACTTCACCACTCTGTATGATGCTATCTCTTATGTCGAGCTCTCTACGAGCCTTGTCAAAGTGGTCGGTGATGCAAATGGTGTCATATTGAAGTTAGGTTCAAACTCTTTCATGCAGTATGGCTCATCCGAAGCTATATACAGAAGAGCTCAGGCAATAGTTCATTCCATCGAGCATATCGTATACACTCCTTTCGAGGTTGGCTTGCTTCCAGCGTTCATCGCTCTCGATCTGGGAGATGTTATCTCATTTACGGATGACTACGCATCAGAGACATCGTCAGGTGCGGTCATGAACGTGACATGGACTTACAACAAGTCTTTCAAGGTCTCCTGCTATGGTGATAACCCAGCTCTGCAGGGAGCACAGAGTAAGGCTGATAAGAACATCTCCGGACTGATCAGGAACACAACAGAGAACGAAGTCACTTATTATAACTTCTCCAATGTCTCATCACTGACGTTCGGTTCGGAGCAGGAAGTCGACATAGCAAGTCTGGCTTTCACTGCTGCACAGAGGACAACGGTCAAGATCCTCCACGAGTTCATCTTCGATATGCTCGCAGATCTCTCGGAGGACTGCTCGTATGAGATCCGTTACTACTTGGATGAAGCTCTCGTTGCGTATAAGCCTTACGAACGAATCAAGGGTTTGCAGGGCCTTACAACAGGTTACACAGAGTTCTCCATAACACGAGACCTCTTCTATATTCTCAAAGATGTAGTTCCTAATGTGAGACATACATGGAGAGTTGCTATCGTAACTCACGGAATAGAGAGTACGACCATAGACGTGAACCATGCTCATGTAACCATTGAAGGCCAGAGAATGTACGGTGAAGACTACTTCAACGGATATATTGAGGTTAAGGATGACATCACATTCGTTCCTATCGGCTATCTCGGTCTGGTACCTATATCGGAGGCAGTATTGATCAAGAAATACGATCTTGATAAACACCAGTTCTCTGATGACATCAGCCTTTACGATAACGGCTCTTTGGATCTGCTCACAATAGCAGAAGGAACAGGAGAGTATTCGCCTCACATCTTCTTGCAGACAGTTCCTGGATATATCCTCACGGAAGCCGGGGACTATCTCACCACAGAGGATGGAGACAGATTCATATTATAAGGAGGGCATTATGGCAGATAAGAAAATATCACAATTAGATTTAGTAGCGCAGATAAACAATGATGCTGTTATTCCTATGTCACAGGAGAATGGTGGTGAGCAGACAACCTATAAGGCTCTCATCACTGCCATCGGTGCAAAGATCGCAGAAGGTTTGACTTTCTCGAACCTCGCTACAACAGCTAAAAACCTTGTAGGAGCTATCAACGAGATCGAGGCTGGTGGCGGAGGCGGTGGAGCTGCCATCCTGATCGGAACAACGGCTCCTTCATCCTCTCAGGGTTCGAACGGTAACTTGTACATCCAGTACACTGCTGGAACAGGTGGAGCGGATGACACTGTTGATGCAGTCTTCATCAAGCTGGATGGAACGTGGTGCGAGATAACCACAGACTATGCCGACCTTCTTAATAAGCCACAGGTCAACGGCAACACGCTGTCAGGTAATAAGTCTAACAGCGACCTCGGTATCTACGGCAAGACAATCAATATGTCCTCAACCGACCCCGACAAGGTAGCGGACAGAATAGAAGCGTTGGAAACGAGCGTTAGCGGTTTGTCAACAGTAGCAACAAGCGGAAGTTATAACGATTTGTTAAACAAGCCGACAATTCCGACAGTTCAGGTTTTTAATCGTACTGATGTTTTGCTCAATACTGATGGAGGAACTTTGCGTGGTTTTGGTTCTGCAATGGTTACGCTATGCGATGGAATTGCTCGAATAGATTTTAATATCCTGATTTCCGTTGACGAAACAGTTACGGGTATCAATACTTGGGGTATTAACCGAGACTATTTTACGGCATTGACGGGAAAGACAATAACTCCAATAGCGGGCGGTGTTGTTACTTATTATAACAGTGAACAGATTTATACAAGCCGTATGGATTTCGGCGGTACATTTCAGGTTACTTCTCAGTTTTGGAAACCGGCGAGAGTTTACGATGACAACGGCACAAAGAAAGTTGGCGGTTGGACAAGTGGTCACTTTACAAGTGGTCAAAGAATGATAGGCACTTGTTATGGAACATATACTTAATTCGGCAAAATAAGGCGGTGAAAGTATGGATATGATTGACTTTGACAAAATGACTGAAGAAATAGAAAAGGTCGTAAATAAATATGGCTTAACAGTTGACTTTGGAAAAGGCACGATAGGTCAAGAAACAGAAATCACATTAAAAATACGCAATTCGGCAAAATAAGAACTATGGTTAATAAGGGAGCTCAGGCTCCCTTTTTCATTAAAAATTCAAGGAGGGAAAAAGAAAGTGATTAAAGACAAGACATACTTAAATGGTTTTAACCAGGTTAAGTTTCCAAAGCTGAAAGGTCACGTTAAGATCACTCTTCATAACTGCCGTACTGGTAAGAATGAAGTCGTAGAGGGTGACAATATCATCACCAATGCGGTCCGTGATATTTTCGCAAAAAACTGGCTCGGTCAGGTCGACTATAACAAGATGATGCCACTCTGGGCGAACTGGTTCGGAGGTGTCCTCTGCTATGAGAACGCTTTCGCAGTCGAGCAGGGTGAGACAGATCCGGATCCGGATGACTACTTTATCCAGGGCGAGAGCGTTAATGCTTGCGTAGCTCACGCTGGTGGTACGGTTATCCCCACAGAGCACGATGACGATCTCCTGAGAGGATCTCCCACAAGATCTGCTTTCACATACACAGAAAACAGCATTAAGGAGGTTTGGGAGTGGCTGCCTTCTCACGGAAATTCCAATAAGACCATCTCTGCCCTCTCTCTTACCCATAAGGACACAGGAGATGCAGGAATCGGAACTCCTTATTATGCTTTCCAGAATTTCTCTCCTTTTGAAGATATTAAGTCATCAGGCTTGGAAGGTAAGACAGGAACAGCTCCGAACAGTGTCGACAATATCATGACACAGTATGATGACACACACGGCCTCTGGTTCCATATCGGAGAAAGTGAAGTTTCTGAATACAGATTCCAGACTAAAAAGCTCACTGTCCATATCAGGAAGCTTCCTTATACAAAAGCAGGACTGTACGAGACACAACACGCAAATGCTGACTTCGAAACGGCATTTACTGTCGAGCTTACTTTCGACCTCTTTGCGAACCCTTGTTACTGGTTCGACTACGAGAACAAGAAGCTCTGGATCTTCTCTAACATGACTGGTGCAGTCACATATTCAGATACAACTATCAAATATGCGGTCATTGACTGTGAGAATCAGGATGTCGATTCCGAAGGTACGATCGTTTCTGACGATAACGACCTCATGGCTATGCCTTTTTATAGAAATGATTTTTTCTATGTAAATTATGTCTATAACCCTAACATCGTCAGAGAAGGAAACTACTTCTATTTTCCGACATCTTCTGGTGCTTACTGGGGAACAGGTGCTTATGCTGCAGCTCCGAACCTTACCGGATATAAGAAGATCAACATCACGAACCAGTCTGATCAGGCTACTCTGTCTTATAATGCAGAGCACCAGCGTTATGACTTCTCCGTCAAGGCTGGTGGTTTGATCATCACCAATGGTCAGGTATTTAATGGATCCATTGGTTATCCTTGCGCTCAGATGACTCCTGCAATAGACGGAGAGACCATTAGAGCAATATCCTCTCCGAGCAAGATTTCCTCTTATGCAGTGCCGATCTATGTAAACGGAGCAAGACACATCCTGGCAAACAAGATGGTCAACACATCAAAATTCAATCTTCCGTCACCTGTACAGAAGACATCGAATCAGTCGATGGCCATCGAGTACACGTTGACGGAGGTGAGTGAGTAATGACAAATGAAGTTTTAACGGCTCTGTTGGCTCTTGTTGGAACGATAGTCGGTTCGGGATCAGGAATACTGATCTCGAACAAGCTGGTCAATTATCGAATTGAGCAGCTCGAAAAGAAAGTCGACAAGTATGCTGAAAAAGACGATGAAGTTATTAAGACTCAGGCAGTCATGAAGAGAGATCTTGAGACTGCTTTTCTTCGTATTGACGAGCTTCGGGATGAAATACATTCAAAAAAATAAGGAGGACCTAACATGAAACTTCCAGACAAAGTTTACATCGTATTGAAGTGGATAATGCTGCTTGCGACTCCGGTATGCACGTTCATACTCGGTATCATCGCAGCTATTCAGACCGGGGATGTTTCCGCGATCATCACGGCAGTCCTCGGAGGTCTTGGCACTCTCGCTGGTGTGATAATCAAGATCAGTGATTCAGAGTACAAGAAATCATTAAGTGATGGAAAGGAGAGCTGATTATGGGTAGTTGTTTTGCAAAATGGGCCTGTGACTATGCAGAAGAGCAGATAGGGTACACCGAGGGATATAATAACTGGAACAAATTCGCAGATCTGCTCGATGCCATAAACTATTACGAAGGGTGCGGAAAGAAGCAAAATCTTCCCTGGTGCTGCTCCTATGTAAACGCTTGCATTTATAACGCTTGCACCACAGAAAACGATCCGAAGTGGACTGCATACTACGTTATGTATCAGAGGACACCGAACCTCTCGGCCGTAGTTGATTACATGGCTGACTATTTCAAGGACAATGATGCTTACTTCACTGACACTCAGGATCTCCAGCGCGGAGACATTGTTTTCTTTCAGAACGACGATGGACTTTGCCATGTAGGCATCTGTGTCGACTGGGATGATAACGGTTTCTATACTTGTGAGGGCAACAAGGGCGATTCAGTCCAGAAGTGCTTTTATAGGTATGGTGAGGTTGGCGGATATGTCGCTGGCTTCGGCAGACCGAGATATGATGCCTGGGAACCTGACGAAGAAACAACACAAGAGCCTGTTGACGAGACAGTCACAGTAGAGCTCCCAGTCTTGTATAAGGGCATTGATGCAAAAGGTGAGGTGCTTACCATCCAGGCTCTTTTAAAAGGCTTTGGCTTTACAAGTGATGATTTTGCTATCGACGGTATCTTTGGTGAAAGCACCAGACAGGCTGTCATGAATTATCAGGCAGCTCGTGATCTTGAAGTCTGCGGAATCGTTAATGCTGAAACTTGGAACAGGATCTTGAAGTAAGGTCCTTAATCACTGCAAATAAGACTTCGGTCTTATTACCTTTTCCCTGCCTCCGACATCTTCGGGTGTCGGAGGTTTAATAAAGGCCATAATGGACTTCTGTTCATTAGAAGAATACTCCGGAAAAAGAATTAGGCTCTCGACTGATGTCGGGAGCCTTTTTCTTTTGTGTGGATCTTGTAACTATCTTGTCTGAGAGACATAACTATTATATCAATTTTGACCATAATTTGCCCGAAGAAAAATTAAAGACCGTTCAAAGCCTTGCGGTTGAGCGGTCTTTATTGGTGGAGCATACGGGATTCGAACTCATTTGTGTATGTCTTACCAAAGACAAAAAGTGCGTATTTTATGGACTTTCTAAACTATTTCTAAACTATTGTCCGTCGGAAGTGGACTCATTTTGACCGAGATTTTGACCGAAAGTAAGGTCAATAACGGATGCCACTCTTCTGTCTTCACCTTCCAGAATATGTCCATAGGTACCGAACGAGTCGAAGCTGACAGAGTGACCGACCACGTCTTTGATGCTCTGCTCCGGGAGTACGTTCTTCATCATGGAGATGAAGGTGTGACGGAGGGAGTATACGGTACCAGGAAGATTTCTTTCTTCCTTGAGCTTCTGCCAGTGCTTTCTCATTCTGGTCTGTTTGCCCTGTGATCCGTCAGGGGAGCAGAATATCCACTCTGTTCGGAGGTTCATTTCCTCATTTCTCTTGATGGTTTTTCGTATGATTCCTTTTGCAAGTTCTCCGATCGGAATCATCCTTCGAGCGTTTTTATTCTTACCATCCGTGATATGACCACGAGCATTGACTGCTCTCTTAATGGTTATGGAGCTGGAATTGAAGTCTACATCCGAGATTTTGAGACCGAGTAACTCTCCGGGCCTCATTCCGGTGATGGCACCGAGAAGAAAAAGCGGATGGTACCAGAGATTAGATGGTTCGAAAAGTCTCCTAATATCATCTTGTTGCAGGATCTCTTTTTCTTCCCTGCTTCTTCCTTTCGGGATATACAGTTCGCCTCTGGGGAGCTCACACTGGTAATCTTCATATCCGAACTTGATGATCGCCATGATGATTCCACGAAGATTGCGGAGTGTCTTGTCAGATAGTGGCTTATTCCGCCCTGTGGCTTCATTTATGACGTTCTGCCAGTCTCTGAGTGTCATTTTACATATCTTCCTGGAGCCACACTGAGGGAGAACGTAGAGCCTGATATAGCACTCGTACTGTTCATAGGCAGCAGAGGTCTCACCATATCGTGACTTAATATGCTTCAAAAACTCTTTTGAGACCGTTAAAACGGACTTTTCGCCTGATGCCTCGCCATAGTACCATTGATCGTACTTTCTCTGGACATCCTTACGGCCTTTAGGTCCGGGAACTGATGAAGAGAAGGAAAATGTCTTTCCCTCTCTCATAACCCTTATTCGCCATCTCTGGCCATCCCATTTAGGACTGTTCATTATTATCATCCTCCTGGCTATCGAGTAGAGCCTGACAGTAAGACATTAGACGAGCCTGATTAGGCTTGGTCAGTTTCTGATATTGACCATTTAATGTATTTTCCATGAAAGCTTGAACAAATGTCTTTGATTTTTCCTCTTTACCTCTAAGAACATCAAGACTGACATTGAAATAATCAGCTATCTTTTCTTCAATCTCAAAATTAGGCTCACGAACTCCCTGTTCATACATTCCGATCGTGGATGCACTAACACCAATAGCTTTTGCCAGCTCTGCCTGGGTAACATTTCTTGATGTCCTGAGTTCTTTTAATACTTCATTAAATTTAGCCATTGTTCTAATACCTCTCTTCAAAACAATTATATACACGCTTTGTGAAATTGCCAACAACAAACTTCACAAAACGTGTTGACATAACTCCACGTTATGTGTAGACTTTGAATATCACGAAACGTGAAATTCACAAAAGGAGGTTCCCATGAACGAGAAGTTGATCGCATTGAGAGGCGAGCGCAGCCAGGAAGAAGTCGCAAAGGCTTTAGGCATAAGCGTTTCGGCACTTTCCATGTATGAACAGGGCAACAGGATCCCACGAGATGAAGTAAAAATCAGGATGGCTGAATACTATGGCATCTCTATTGAGTCTCTTTTTTTAATCTTGTTCCCCACGAAACGTGAAGAAGAGGTGAAGACATGACTGCTTCGGGAGGCCTCTATCCGTCACTCGGCAGACATTTTAAGTCAATGACCGAACTTGCTCACGCAGCGAACAGATCCAGAGATTATGTATTCCGCTGCTTAAACGGACAGAGAGATTTCACCAGAGCAGACAAGAAAGCGATCTCGGCAAACATAGCCATGAAGATCATGAGCAACAAGAGCTTCGACTATCAGGAATTGGAAGATGCACACAGAGCCTGGAAAGGTGAGTTCGATGAAGTATATCGGAGGAAGGATGCAGTATGAAGGCAAAATATCTCGATCTAATATTCGTTTCCGTTATAGCTTTTGCTATCGCTTTCACTTTGCACTTCATGACTCTTAACTCCATCGAGAAAAACAGCCAGAAGACAGTTGAAGAGGTGTCACTCATCGTAAAGCCTTACGAGATGCTCCTGACACCTACACCATCTGCAACACCGACTCCCACAGTGACACCGACACCCATTCCGACACTCTCACCAACACCGACACCGATCTGTCTCATGTCTAATCAGGAATACTACAACGAGTGCGTGGCGCGTGGCCTTATCACTCCGGCTAATGACTATGATGACAGGATCACGAAGGAGAGAGGCGGATATATGGGACCGTCAGGCCGTGAGACTTACTACAACCTCAATATGTCTCTGTGTGTCGCTTACATGAGAGACCTCGGCTATGACGAAATTGAATATCCGTACTGGATCAGAGACGACGGTGCCAAGATGCTCGGAAATTACGTCATGTGTGCAGCTAACTGGAGCATCAGACCGAAGGGAACAATTCTTGAGACTTCATTAGGCGATGCAATCGTCGTAGACACAGGAGATTTTGTTCTCGATTACCCGAACGGAGTCGACCTCGCAGTCGATTGGTAAAGAAAGGAAGGAATAACAATGAACGGTTTAGAAGTCATTTATATGGTTTTAGTCGGAGTAATAGGAGCACTGATCGGAATGGTCGTAGAGCTCATGGTCGACAACCATACCATCGAAGATCTCAGGGAACGTAACCACAAGTTGAAACTTGAGAATGAACAGCTTCGTAAAGAAGCAAAGAAAGAGGTTATCGAAATTAACGATGACACAGTCGCTAAAGACGTTAAGTTCGGAGGTTTTTGATTATGGGTTTTGAAGTATACGAAGGTTTAACCAAGCAGAACAGAAAGAAGACTTATCTGGTATTTAGTCTTTGTGGTTTCAATCATAAGAAGGCTCTCAGCCAGGCTAAAAGATATTTCAGAGCTTCTGAAAAGCATATCAAGTTTGTTCCCGGATATGTCATTAAGGATGAACTTTATCTTGGTGATACCAGGAACGCAAAGCTCGTGAGGGTTGCGTACTATGTATGACCATCCGTGTGAATACCATGAACCTTATCCCAATAGATACAAAAAGTGCATAGATAATGCGTGTCTGATGCTCGAATGTCCGGAATGTAAATGCCGTATTCACGCATATTCATTTTCTTATGCAGTTGGAACTAATGGTTATAAGTTCTGCCCTTATTGTGGAGCAGATTTAAGAAAGGAAGGATAACAATGGCAAATATTTACGAAATCAAGAATGAATTTAATACACTCTGGTCCATCCTGGAAGACGAGCTTGTTGATGATGAAGCTCTCATGGGTGCATGGGAGACTGCAACAGAAGATCTCGCAGACAAGCTGGAGAACTGCTGCAAGTACATCAAGAACGAGGAAGCGGTTATTGCAGGCCTCAAGGAAGAGGAAGAGCGACTCAATGCCAGAAGAAAGGCAAAAGAGAACGCTATCAAGAGACTCAAGCAGCTCATGCAGGATGCCATGAACGCAGCAGGAGAGAAGAAGCTCCCTTGCGGTACGTTTACTGTCTCCATCCAGAACAATGCTCCGTCAGTGGTTATGGATGAGCAGTATGTCGAGAATGTGCCTGCAGAGTATCTCAGATTGAGAGAGCCGGAAGTCGACAAGAAGAAGATCCTCGAAGCGTTGAAGGATGGAAAGAACCTCGACGGCCTTGCTCATCTCCAGCAGACTGCATCGATAAGGATCAGGTGATTCCTATGAAGCATTACAGAAACTTAAACGGATGTGTCTCAAGGATGCACCGTGTGATTTATGACGCTTATGACAAAGGCTATGCACAGGGCCGTAAGGACTTTGAGAGAACGAAAGGCTCTTGGCTGGAAGTACCACAGAAGAAGTATACGAGCTTCAAGTGTTCTAACTGTAAGAGCATGGTCATAGCAAAGTATCTCTTCTGTCCTCACTGCGGTTCACCTATGTCGGAGGAAGCTTATGACAAAAGGGATGAATAAATATCACGTTTATAGGTTCGGAGTAGGAAGTGGCTGCTATGCCAGAGGCTACAAAAGAGACTTTGTTGGATCCACATGGGCCGTATCAGATAAGCAGGCCATCAATCAGGTTAAGTGGAGAGAGCAGAAAAAGTATAACTTCAATCTTCTCGAACCTATCCACGATTCTCTCGGTATGGGATATGTGACTTTCTATCTGAAAGCTTTCAAGGCTTCGGAGGATCCCTATGTCGAAGCAGGATGACATCAAACAGTATCTCAAATTATTAGAGACGATAAAAAACTCAAGAAAGGAAGGTACAAAGAACATGGGTATTCCCATAACTAAAGGCAAGGTCGAGACTGCCAAGAAGGTCGTGCAGTATGGTCCGGAAGGCATCGGTAAGTCAACACTGGCTTCCTGCTATCCTGATCCGGTATTCATCGACACAGAAGGCTCGACAAAAGAACTCGATGTAGCGCGTTATCCGTCACCTGTTGTCTTCAATGACATCATGACCTACGTCAACGACTTCATCGAGAATATGCCCGGAAAGACTCTCGTTATCGATACGGCAGACTGGGCCGAGATGCTCGCTATCGCTGCCGTATGTGCAGATCAGGGAGTAAAGGGCATTGAGAGTATCGGATATGGAAAGGGATATGTCTATCTTGCAGAAAAGTTCGGAGAGCTTTTGAAGAGATGTGATGTCCTGATCGAGCAGGGTGTCAACGTAGTCTTCACGGCTCACGCACAGATGAGGAAGTTTGAACAGCCTGACGAGATGGGTGCTTACGATCGCTGGGAGATGAAGCTCTCTAAGAAGGTCGCTCCACTCTTGAAGGAATGGGCCGACATTGTCCTCTTCTGCAATTACAAGACGGACATCATCACGGACAGCAAGACACAGAGCAAGAAGGCAACCGGAGGCAAGCGTGTCATGTACGCTTCTCACCATCCTTGTTGGGATGCCAAGAACAGATACGGTCTCCCGGATGTAATGCCAATGGAGTTTAGCCAGATTAAACATCTGTTTGAGGGTATCGAACAGAAACCGAAGGAACCTGATTATCGCTTGAAGCTCAGAGACTTTATGAAGGACATGAGCCAGGAACAGAAGAGCGAAATCATTCTCAAGTATGAGATCAACAGCTCCACCACAAATGAACAGTACAAGGCAATTTTTAATGAATTAACAGGAGGAATCTGATTATGGCAGATGAAATCAAGAAGACAGAGAACGCAGCAGAGATGGACTGGGATAGCGGTATTTCAGCAGACGTAGGTGAAAGCAACCTTCCACCTGTGGGAGAGTATGGCTTCACAGTTACCGAGTTTGAGAAAACGATCTCAAAGTCAGGCAAGAAGATGGCTAAGATCACTCTTGAACTCGACAAGAGCGGTCAGTTCTGGAAGGTCAATGACTATCTCGTTCTCCAGGACAGTATGGCATGGAAGCTCGCGCAGTTCTTTGAGTGCCTCGGCCTCAAGAAGAAGGGTGAACCTCTCACATCAATGCCCTGGGATAAGGTCCTCAATGAGTCAGGCCGTGTGAAGATCAAGCACGAGACTTATGAGGGCAAGGAGAACTGCAAGGTCGACAGATACATCACCACAGATGCAGCTCAGGCACCGAAGGCTCCTGACACCAGCGACGTTCCTTTCGAGGTATAAGACATGGATGATTCAAGAGCTTTAATAAATGCGCTAAACGCTCTTGATCCTTCGAAGCTCTCGTATTCGGAATGGGTTCAAGTAGGCATGGCCCTCAAAACAGAGGGCCTGCCCTGCTCGACCTGGGATGATTGGTCTAAGAAAGATGCACCTCGTTACGTTCCCGGAGACTGTGAGAAGAAATGGGAAACCTTCAACGATTCCGGAACGAATGGCGGTACCATCATCTATCTTGCCGAGCATTACGATAATTATAAACCTTATCACGAACTCGACTGGGATGACGGACTGGATGCCTATTACGAGGAAGTGCTCACAGTAGAGGATAAGCCTGACGAGAAACCATACCAGATGGCTGCCAGATTCCTTGAAACACTCTTTAAGCCTGACGAGACTGTCAGTTATGTCCATTCAGCGAAGTGGAAAGATGATAAGTCCAAGTGGGTTCCTGCTGATGCAGGCCACGTCAGGACAGTTGGAGACATCATAAAGGACCTCCGAAAGCACAGAAAGTTAGAAGATGCTTTCGGTACCTTCAATGACGATGCTGGCGGATGGATCCGAATTAACCCTACGACCGGACCTTCTGATAAGAGCGTTACAAGATACGCATACTCACTCGCAGAATCTGACGATCTTTCCATAGAGGACCAGAAGAAGCTCTTCATTAACTTCAAGCTCCCGATCGCCACGCTCGTGGAATCAGGCGGAAAGTCTGTTCATGCTCTTGTGAAGATAGATGCCAAAGACGAAGCCGAGTACAAGCAGAGAGTCGCGTTCCTCTATGACTGGCTTGCTAAACACAAGTTTGTTGTCGACGAGAACAACAAGAACCCTGCAAGGCTCTCAAGACTTCCGGGTGTCATGCGTAAAGGCAAGCTCCAGAAGTTAGTGGCTACGGATATAGGCTGTTCATCCTGGCTTGAATGGATCGACTACATTGAGGGAGTAGACGATGATCTTCCTACGCTCCGTTCTCTCAAGGACCAGCTCGAAGAGCCTCCGACGTTATCTCCGGAGCTGATCGGAGGCATACTCCGTGAAGGCTGCAAAATGATAATTACAGGAGAGAGCAAGGCTGGAAAGACGTGTTTATCGCAGAATCTCGCAGTCTGTATCGCGGAAGGTATGCCCTGGCTTGGTAAGTTTCCTTGTGAACAGGGAAAGGTCTTATACATCAATCTGGAGGTTGAAGCTGCTTCGCTCTTCTATCGTTTCAAGGCGATGTACAAAGCGATGGACATGAAGATCTCAAAAGCTGGCGGAGATAACATCCAGCTCTGGAACCTCCGAGGCTACGCAGCTCCTATGGAGAAGCTTGCTCCGAAGATAATCAGACGTTGCAGGAACTCCGGACCGTACAAGGCCATCATCATAGATCCTCTTTACAAGGTCCAGCAGGGTGACGAGAACAGTGCAGAGGCGATCATGTCATTCTGTAATGCTCTCGACAAGATAGCTCACGAGACAGGAGCAGCGATCATCTACGATCATCATCATCCGAAAGGAAATGCCAGGGAAAAGGTCATCGATCGTGGTGCAGGCTCCGGAGTCTTCTCAAGAGATGCGGATGCACTTGTCGACATCTCGAATCTCGAACCGGGCAACGATGCTCCTGATCTGGTCAAGTCACTGGTCAAGGAAGGTGAGAGGCCGATGGTCATGTCATTTGTATTGAGAGACTTCAAGGATATTGATGAGCAGAAGATCTGGTTCAAGTTTCCGCTTCATTATGTCGACGAGGCTAATCTCTTGGAAAATTGTCATCTCGAAGGTTCTGCAGAGGCTAATTTCTCGAAGAACCCGAACAGGAAATCTGACGATGAAAAAAGACGTATCATCGAGACCTCTTTTGCAGCGTGTCAGGAACAAGGCTATGCGAAGTTCTCTGATATGGAATTATTCGCAGATGTCAGTGCAAAAACACTCCGAAAATACGCTCAGGAACTCGTCGATTTTGAGGTCTCTCACGGCCTTTTGAGAAAGAAGGACTCGGGAGAAATTTCCGATGTTTCGAAAGCCTAAAAAATATTTGAGGGAAATAGAACATCGCTTATATATAGTGTTCCGTTTCCGAAACACTGTTCCCTACGGGAAAGGCCGCCTAAACGGCGGCGGCCTTCCCTCGGTCCAGGGAACTTCGGGCGATATGCCGAGAAGGAAGAAGAATGATAACACCGAAACAGTACACGGACACATACGTCGCTTACAAGAAGATGCTTCGGGAATATAACGAGAACATCGAGAGGTCGACAGAGTGTCGAAAGTACCTGATCAAGAACACCAGCTCGGAGGATCCACTCGATCTGCTCCAAGAAGCAGTGAGATGTATCTACGATCTGACAGGAGACAAGTGCTTTTTGAATCAGGTCACGGAAGCAATAGAAGGGAGAAGACAAAATGAACAAACCGACAACGATTAATCTGTCTGTTCTCCGTCAGGCTCTTGGATCCATTCCGAACTCAGCAGAATGGAAGTACATGGAGACAGAAGAAAATCTCCCAGGTGGAGGAAGTCTTACGAAAAGAGGCTGGGTATGTACTAACTGCGGTTTCTTTAGAAGAAAGAAGTTCGGAATAAGCAATTTCTGTGAGTGCTGCGGATATTCGATGAAGGGAGAGACAAGATGAGTGAAGTTATTATGCTTTCTTTTGACACCATGCCGAAAGGAACGGCCCAGCAGAAGAGGTACAACGGAAGGACTCATACTTACTTCAAGAGTAAGTCATTAAGAGAGACAGAAGAGATCTTCTTTGAATCACTTTTTCCTTTTGCTCCGGATGAGCCCTCCGAAGCTCCGATCAGGCTGAACATTGTCTTTCACTTTGATGTCAAAGATAAGAAGAAATGGAGAAAGTATAAAACATCGGTTCCGGATGTCGACAATTATGCCAAAGCCTTCATCGATCAGATGACTCGCTGCGGCTTCTGGAAGGATGACTCACAGATAGCAGATCTTCACCTGGTAAAAATGTGGAGCGAGAGAGCTTCTGTTTTCGTGGAATGGGAGGAACTCAAAGATGAGCCTTATTGATGCAGATGCGTTAAAAGAAGACTTTAAGGAAAGATTGTCTAAATGTAACGATTGGATAGAAAAAGCAAAAGACAAGGAAACAAAAATCAGAGCAAGTGCAGTTAAGGCATTTATCTGTGAGGTCATTATGACTATCGACAATGCCCCGACAGTTGAACCTTGTTCTAATTGTGAAGATAGGCGACAAGCAGAATACATAAGACAAAGTAGTTCTTGGCACGAATTGCAAGCACTACGCAAATTCAAAGCAGAAAATGAAAGACCACAAGGTGAATGGATATATGAAAGACCAAACGGAAAAACATATTCTGATTTTGTTTTTTGCTCAAATTGTCATAAGAACGGAAGTTTTTATAAAACAAACTTCTGCCCGAATTGTGGAGCTGATATGAGAGGTGATAACGATGACGGATAATCAATACTATGCTCATCAGTGGCTCTCGCGGATGTGGTACATCGACATTGAGATAGAGCAGCTCATCGTGAGACGTGAGGCAATCGTCTCTTCCATGTCAGGCATCGGGAAGTATGATGCAGAGCACATTCCTACTCAGAATGGTGAAAATGCTACCGAGTCCAAGAATATCGAATACTCGATCATCAATGGCCAGATTGATAAGAAGCTCAATGATCTCTCAACCGAGAACATCCGTACTCTCGAAGTCATTGATAAGGTCGAGGACAATATGCTCAGAGGTATGCTCAAGGCCAGATACCTTAACAGAAAGACCTGGAAGCAGATTGGAAAAGACTACAACTACGAACGGAGCAGAGCCTTCGATTACAGAAAGATTGCTCTTGATGCGGTCTATCCGTTCATACCGAAAGGAGAAATCATAACATGAAACTGTCATTAGTAATTCCGGTACACAATCTGGAGAAGTACATCGAGCCGATGCTCATATCTCTCAAGTATCAGGCTTTCGATCACGATGAGGTCCAGCCTATCTTTATCTGTGATTCATGCTCTGATCTCACTCATCAGATGATAGAGGTCTACCTGAGAAAGAGTTACAAGAACCTCATCATCGTGGATCGTGAGTATCATTCGAGTGGTCTGTCTCGTAATGACGGTCTGGAGATGGCAACAGGTGATTACATCTGGCTCCTGGATGGCGATGACTGGCTCATTGATAATCACGCTTTCCGCAAGGTCATGAAGTTCTTTGAGAAGAGTCCGAACAGTGAAGTTCTTCATGTCGGATATATCTCAAACACATATCAGGACTATGATTACATCTTCACCGTCTGGCAGTGGGTATTCAAGGCTGAGCTCGCTAAGGCGGTCAAGTTCTCATCCAGAAAGTATGACGATGATGTTGAATGGGTACAGAATATGCTCAAGACATACAACATCACCATGTACGCGAAATGGGATCAGCCGTTCTACTTTTATAATTACATGAGGGAAGATTCCGTGATGTTCCACAGAGCTTTTGAGAAACTTTCTGAAACTTCGGACTAAATCGTATAGGGTATTATGATAATGTGTAAATGGGTTTATTGTTCATTGTATCCTACCTTTCAAGGCGCGGTCTGTTCTAAAAGGCTGCGCTTTTCTAATGGGAGGCTGACATGAGATCTATTGACAGGAGTTTCTACGAGTCACCTGAGTGGAGACGATGCAAGGCAACATACCTGGAGAAAGCGAATCACTTGTGTGAGCGTTGCCTGGCTAAAGGTTTATACGAGCCAGCCAAGATCGTACACCACAAGGTACATCTTACTCCGGACACAATGACACCGGAGCTGATGTATGGCTTCGATAACCTTGAAGCGTTATGTCAGGCTTGTCACAACGATGAGCACGGCAGAACGAAAAAGCAGAGGCGATGGAAATTTATCGAGGGTGAACTCGTCACGAATGAGGCCCCCCTGGGGTAAATTAATTTCAAAATCGCCCTACGAGTCAA
>Ga0265301_10002541_pt1 | contig 20844 bp, 19 predicted proteins | sample AusTroGonzalo_MG_2_FD_193488 | JGI IMG/M metagenome (GOLD analysis project Ga0265301, IMG submission 193488) | Bovine rumen microbial communities from tropical cattle in Woodstock, Queensland, Australia - Gonzalo_04 | ecosystem: Host-associated > Mammals > Digestive system > Stomach > Rumen ... | reverse complement strand
CATACTGACACAACACGCAAATGACATCCGACTAAATCCGAAACTGTTTGAGCGCATCCGTTACGTCCACCAGCATCATCGTAAGTTGACGACAGAGGAAAAGATGCTGCTTGACAACTGCTACGAAGGTTTTGTACGTTCAGGAGCATTGTTGGATGAAGCTGGCAAAGAACGTCTGCGCCAATTGACCGAAGAGGCTTCGATACTCTCGTTGCAATTCTCACAGAACTTGTTGAAAGAGCAAAAGGCCTTTACGCTCGACATCACAGACGAAGCACAACTGGACGGACTGCCCGAGACAGCTCGTGAAGCTGCGGCTCTAACGGCTAAAGAGCAAGGTAAACAGGGTTGGGTATTTACGCTGGACTATCCATCATTCTCGCCCTTTATGACCTACTCTACCCAACGAGAACTGAGGAAACAGCTCTATATAGCGCGAAATACCGTTTGTACACACGACAATAGCGAGAACAATCTCGATATCTGCAAACGACTCATCAACTTGCGTCGTGAGATAGCCCAGTTGTTGGGTTACAAGACGTATGCAGACTATGTGTTGAAACGTCGGATGGCATCGAATGCCCGCAGCGTCTATCGTCTGCTTGACGATTTGATTGATGCCTACAAGCCCACAGCCCTAAAGGAGCGCGACGAACTGCGCAAACTGGCACACAAAGATGTGGACAAGATGAAGCCCTGGGATTCAGGCTTCTACTCACACAAGTTGCAGATGAAGAAATACAACATCGATGCAGAGATGTTGCGTCCCTACTTCGAACTGAAAAACGTGATCAATGGTGTCTTCGGACTGGCCAACAAACTGTATGGCATCACGTTCAAAGAGAACAAGGACATTCCCGTCTATCATCCCGACGTAAAGGCTTATGAGGTGTTCGACAAGGACGGTAGTTATCTGGCCGTCTTCTATGCCGACTTCCATCCCCGAAAAGGCAAGCAGGGAGGCGCATGGATGACCGAATACCAAGGACAGCACTGGGAAGTGAATAGTGAAAAGGGGAAAGTGAAAAGTGTCAAGGAGAATGTGCGTCCACATGTCAGTGTGGTGATGAACCTGACGAAACCTACGGAAGACAAGCCCGCATTGCTGACACTGGACGAGGTAGAGACCTTTCTGCATGAGTTTGGTCACTCATTGCACGGCATGTTTGCCAACACCCGTTTCGAGTCACTGAGTGGCACCAATGTTTGGTGGGACTTCGTGGAACTGCCCTCGCAGTTTATGGAGAACTTCGCCATAGAGAAAGAATTCCTGCGCACCTTTGCCTTCCACTATCAGACAGGAGAGCCCTTGCCCGACGAACTCATTCGCCGCATTGTAAAGAGCCGAAACTTCATGGCTGCAACAGCCTGTCTGCGTCAGGTTTCATTCGGTCTACTTGATATGGCCTACTATACTAAGAAGGATGCGTTCACAGACGACATCATCCCCTTTGAGAAGAAGGCTTGGAAGAAAGCAATACTGGGCGAACAACTGCCCGACACCTGTATGACCGTACAGTTTTCACACATCATGGCAGGCGGCTACGCTGCCGGCTACTACAGCTACAAATGGGCAGAGGTGCTTGATGCCGATGCCTTCTCGGTATTTAAGAAGCACGGCATCTTCGACCAAAAGACAGCCCAGCGCTTCCGCGACGAGATACTGAGCAAAGGCGGAACGGAACACCCCATGACGCTATATAAGAACTTCAAGGGCAGTGAACCCACGATAGATGCGTTATTAAAGAGAAATGGTATCAAAAGAAGCAAGAAGTAAAAGGTATGACAACAGATAAACAAAAGAAGTTTGACCAGAGGTATCTGGAGATGGCCAGAATATGGGCCCAGAACTCATACTGTCAACGCCGCCAAGTCGGTGCGTTGGTGGTCAAGAATGGCATGATTATCAGTGACGGATACAACGGTACGCCCAGCGGTTTCGAGAATGTCTGCGAGGACGACAACAACGTCACCAAGCCTTACGTATTGCATGCTGAAGCCAATGCCATCACCAAACTTGCACGCTCGAACAACAACTCTGAGGGCGCTACCATCTACATCACTGCTTCACCGTGTATTGAGTGTGCAAAACTCATCATCCAGTCGGGCATCAAGCGTGTTGTCTATGGTGAGAAATACCGACTGACGGATGGTGTCGACCTGTTGGAACGCGCTGGCATCGAAGTCGTGTACCTTGGAGAATAACGAAATGTCGAAATAACGTTATAACGTAATAACGAAAACAGAATGAACAACAAAAGAAATAACCGTTTTATGCCCATCATCATGGCTGTTTGCGTGGTGATAGGCATTCTGATAGGCACCTTCTATGCCAACCATTTCTCGGGCAACCGTCTGAGCATCATCAATACCAGCAGCAACAAGTTGAACAACCTGTTGCACATCATTGATGATCAGTATGTGGACACTGTCAACGTCAACGATCTGGTGGAGAAAGCCGTGCCACAGATTCTGGCAGAACTCGACCCGCACAGCGTCTATATCTCTGCTAAGGACGTACAAATGGCCAATGACGACCTGCGCGGTTCTTTCTCGGGCGTAGGCATTGAGTTCATTATCCGTCAGGATACGCTCCGTGTACAACAGGTCATCGGCAACGGACCAGCAGAGCGTTCTGGTGTCATAGCCGGCGACAAGATTGTGAAGGTGGACGACGAGAACTTCACGGGCAAGACACTGACGAATGAGGTGGCCATGCACAAGCTGAAAGGTCCGAAGGATACGAAGGTGAAGCTGGGCATCATGCGCTATGGTGAAAACAAGATTCGCGATATTGTGGTAACACGTGGCGAGATACCCACCAAGAGTGTCACTGCCGCCTATATGCTAAATAAGGAAACGGGTTATATCCGCATCAAGAACTTTGGCGAGAACACCTATCCGGAGTTGTTGATTGCACTGGCCAAACTGTCGGAAGAGGACTTCCAGAACCTGACCATTGACCTACGAGGCAATACGGGTGGTTATCTGCAGTCAGCCGTTCAGATTGCCAATGAGTTCCTGCCCAAAAACCGACTCATCGTCTACACCCAAGGACGTAAGTCGCAACGTCAGGAATATCGTAGTGACGGACGGGGTTCCTATCAGCGCATCCCGTTGGTTGTGCTGATTGACGAGAGCTCAGCCTCAGCATCAGAGATTCTGGCTGGTGCCATTCAGGATAACGACCGAGGCACCATCATTGGACGCCGTTCGTTTGGTAAGGGACTGGTGCAACAGCCCATCGAATTTAACGACCATTCGATGATCCGACTCACCATCGCCCGTTACTATTCGCCATCAGGACGTTGCATCCAGAAACCTTATGTTTCGGGCGATAACAAGAATTACGAAGAGGACATCTTAGCACGCTATGAACATGGTGAGTTTTTCTCACAGGACAGCATCAAGCATGAAGGCAAGGAATATCACACGGCCATCGGACGTCCCGTATTCGGTGGAGGTGGTATCACACCCGACATCTTCATCGCTGAAGACACCACCGATGTCACCTCTTATTATAAGCAGGCTACAATGTCAGGACTGATTATCCAGTATGCCTACGAATATACCGATGCCAATCGACAGACGTTGAAGGGTATCAATTCTGTCGACGAGATGGCTAAATATCTGCAGAAGCAGAATATGGTAGATAAGTTTGCCACCTATGCCGACAAGAACGGACTGAAACGCCGCAACCTGATGATACAGAAATCGCACAAATTATTGGAACGCTTCATCAATAGCCGTATCATCTACAACATGATGAGTGAAGAGGCTTGGATGAAATATTTGAATAATGACGATCCCGCTATCACAGAGACGCTGAAGCTATTCCGCGAGAACGCAGCATTCCCAAAAGCGCCGGAGAAGAATAAGAAAGTGGCTCAGTTGAAAGCTTTCGACTATCATGGTACACACCAAAAGGTCAGCTATGTAGCTTATTTGTCATGACCAAGCAAGAGTTGCGAAAGCATATCCGAACGTTGAAGAAACAGTACCTCACAGGGGAACCGTCCCCGTGTGAGGTATTACTTTTGGAGAGATTATCTCCCTACAAGGTCATCATGCTCTATAGTGCCTTGCCCGACGAGGTACCCACGCAGATACTGATGGACGAATTAGTCGCACAAGGTAAGACGGTGTTGTTGCCATGCGTTACAAGCGATACGGACATGGAGTTGCATCGCTATACCGGTAAACAAGATTTGCAGACTGGGGCTTACGACATTCTGGAACCGACAGGCCAACTGTTTACCGACTACGACGCCATTAATGTTGCCATCGTGCCAGGCATGGCTTTTGATGCCGATGGGCATCGCTTGGGACGCGGCAAAGGCTATTACGACCGTTTCCTGTCTCGCGTTCCTTATTTATATAAGATAGGATTGTGTTTCTCTTGGCAGCTGGTTGACCATGTTCCTTGCGATGAACATGACATGGTGATGGACGAAGTCATCCAAATCTAACGTCAACAATAACCTGTTCACCCACAACAGCATTCAGTTTTTGTGTCAGTTCCTGCCGGCGCATACTCAAGTCGGCTCGCAGGGCTGGATTTGACAGTCGTACAAAGAGCGTCTGATTGTAGATATACGTGTTCAGCGTATAACGGGCAATGACGGGACCAACCACCTGAGGCCACGCCTCCACCAACCGTTTCTGATGAAGTGGCGTCTCCAGTCCCTGTTCTCGTAGAGTCTGAAGAATCACATCCTTAACTGATTGTACGCTACGCTTAAACATTTATTTCTCCGTTTTCTACATGGAATATTTTATAATCGAGAGCTGACGTGCTCAATATCTGATCCAGATGGTCGCGATTGGTATCCGTGATGAATATCTGACCGAAATTGTCGCTTGACACCAGACGAACAATCTGTTCTACGCGATGTGAATCCAGCTTGTCGAAAATATCGTCAAGCAATAGCAGTGGGGTTGTCTGTGATGCTGTACGCTTCAAGAATTCAAACTGAGCCAGTTTCAAGGCAATCACATAGGTCTTGTTTTGTCCCTGAGAGCCCTCACGACGCATTGGATGACCACTTAATGTAAATACCAAATCATCGCGATGGATGCCATGCAACGAATAGCCCACGGCCAAATCCTTCGCACGGTCACGACGAATAATCTCTAACAGCGGACCACGCTGACAATGAGACACATACTGCAAGCCCACCTGTTCGCGTCCCTCAGAAATCTGCTGATAATACTCCTCGAACACAGGTGTCAGTTCCTCAACAAAAGCGCTACGCTTGGCAAATATCTGTTCACCAGCCTCAGCCATCTGCTCTTCCCATAGTTCCATCAGCATAGGGTCTGGTTCCCTGTCCTCCATTTTCAGCAATGTGTTACGCTGCTGATGGGCATTATTGTAACGTGTCAAAGCATCGATGTACGAACGGTCGTATTGCGAGATGACGAGATCCATCAAATGGCGACGTTCCTCGCTGCTGCCTTCTATCAACAGGGTGTCCGAAGGGGCCACGACTACCAGAGGAATCAGTCCGATATGCTCACTGAGTCGTTTGTACTCTTTTTTGTTGCGTTTGAAATGCTTTTTCTGCCCCCGCTTCATGCCAACGGAAATACTCAATCTTTCATCATTCATCTTTAATCTTTCATCTTCGTACTCTCCCTCAACGACACAAAACGGTTCGTCATGACGAATCACCATCGAATCAATTGGGTTGGTGGCAGAGCGACAAAACGACAGATAATAGACAGCATCCAGCACATTTGTCTTCCCCACGCCATTCTGACCGATGAAACAATTCATCTTGGGGGAAAGCTCTAATGTGGCCTCCCGAATATTCTTATAATTGAGTATTGACAGCTTCTTAAGTATCATTGCGCCTGCAAAGGTAGTATTTTTATGCTAAAAAAGCAAATTTTTCATTTTTCATTTTTCATTTTTCATTTTTTATTTGTACCTTTGCACCCGATTTACGATTTTTTCGTGAATCGGGGCTGCACCTCAGCAGAATTCAAGCATGCTTAATTCTGCATTCGGCTTGCGTCCGATTTGTGTCCGAACAATAAAAAAACAACTTAAAATAATGGCAAACAAGAATGTAAAAGCTCCTGTTCAGGAGCAACAGGTCTCTAAGACCGAGGCTTTCTTCGAGAAGAACAAGAAGGCCATCATCATCGCCGTGGTTGCAATCATTGTAATCGTTGTAGGCGCTATTCTCTTTAACAACTACTATCTGGAGCCCCGTGCTAACGAGGCCAGCACCGAACTCGCAAAGAGTCAGGAGCTGTTCGACCAGCAGCAGTACGACAAGGCACTTGCAGGTTTCCAGAAGGTGGCCAGCGATTACAGCTCTACCGATGCCGGTAATCTGGCTCAGCTCTATATCGGTCTGTGTCAGGCCAATCTGGGCAAGTGGCAGGAGGCTGTCAACGCTCTGGAGTCGTTCAGCAGCAAGGGCGATCAGATGATTTCGCCTGCCGCAGAGGGTGCTCTTGGTAATGCATACGCCAACCTGAAGCAGTTGGACAAGGCTGTCGAGCACTTGAAGAAGGCTGCAAGCATGGCTGACAACAACTCATTGTCTCCCACCTTCCTGATTCAGGCTGGTGAGATTCTGGAAAGCCAGGGTAAGAAGGACGAGGCTCTGAAGCTGTATCAGGAGATTAAGGAGAAGTACTTCAACTCTATGCAGTATCAGACTATTGACGCATACATTGAGCGTGCATCAGTAAAATAATGGCTACCAAAAATCTTTCAGAATACAACGTAGAGCAAGTACCCGATGCGTCGAACATGATATTCGGCATCGTGGTGGCTGAGTGGAACCCGGAGATTACCGGGGCCCTGCTCGAAGGTTGTACATCTACATTGGAAAAGCATGGAGCACTGCCCGAGAATATCCATGTAAAAACGGTGCCAGGCTCTTTCGAACTCATCTATGGTGCCCATCAGATGACTTTGAATGACGGTTATGATGCCGTTATCATTCTTGGCTCGGTGATTCGTGGCGAGACGCCCCATTTCGATTACATCTGTCAGGGTGTGACAGCGGGTATCGCTCGTCTGAATGCTACCAGCAGCATTCCCGTCGTATTCGGGCTGCTGACTACCGAAAACCTCCAACAGGCTCAAGACCGTGCAGGAGGCCGACTGGGTAACAAAGGCGACGAGTGCGCCGTTGTAGCCATCAAAATGGCTAAATTCTAGCCAAAAGCTAACAGCTAATAGCCAACAGCTATATGAAACTTATTTCATGGAATGTTAACGGGCTTCGCGCCTGTGAAGGTAAAGGATTCAGCGACATCTTTAAGGAGATGGACGCTGATTTCTTTTGTCTGCAAGAGACTAAGATGCAGGCAGGTCAGCTCGACTTGCAGTTTGAGGGCTATCGTTCATATTGGAACTATGCCGACAAAAAGGGCTATTCCGGAACAGCCATTTTCAGCAAGCACGAACCGCTGAGCGTAACCTACGGCATTGGTATTGACGAACACGACCATGAGGGGCGCGTCATCACGTTGGAAATGCCCGACTTCTATCTTGTCACCTGTTACACGCCCAATTCGCAGGATGGACTGAAGCGTCTTGACTACCGCATGCAATGGGAGAACGATTTCCGTGCATATCTGATGAAGTTGGATGAAAAGAAGCCCGTCATTCTCTGTGGCGACCTGAATGTGGCCCATGAGGAGATAGACCTCAAGAATCCGAAGACCAACCGCATGAATGCTGGCTTTACCGACCAAGAGCGCGAGAAGTTCACCATCTTATTGAATAGCGGCTTCATCGATTCGTTCCGCACACTCTATCCTGAGCAGGTGACGTATTCTTGGTGGTCCTACCGTTTCCAGGCCCGACAAAAGAATGCGGGATGGCGTATCGACTATTTCGTGACCTCTCAGCGACTGTTGCCTCAGATTGCCGATGCCAAGATCCATACCGACGTCCTTGGCTCTGACCATTGTCCTGTTGAGCTCTTGCTGAAATAACACGATAGTATTTCTTCATGACGAGAATACGTATTACTAATATTATTCTGGCACTCGCAGCATTAGCACTGGCCGTGCTGTGTGTGTTAAGTATTATAAGCTAAGAAGGCATGGCAACAAACGAACAGACCAATACGCTGCGCAGACTGGTGATAAGAGTGGGTAAAGGCAGTCTGATGTTTACGACCACCGACGATCAGTCACAGGTGGTGTTTGAGCAATATCAAATCAACAGTAGCATCACGATGGCAGCCAACCTGCGCGAAGCGCTGCGAACCAGCAGCATCCTAACGGGCACATACCAGCGTACGCTGATTATGGTTGACTCGCCAGTACTCATGGTGCCTACCGATCTGTTTCGTGAAGAAGAGAAGACTGAGTTATACTTTCATGCCTATACCAAGAAGGCACAGCAAATCGTCATGCATAGTGTGTTGCCCGACCTGAATAGCGTGGCGCTGTTTAGTATTGACAAAGACCTGTTAGCTGTCATCAACGACCGTATGAGTCAGCCCAGTATTATGGCTGCACTGGTTCCTGTATGGCACCACCTGCACCAACGCAGCTACACGGGTAACCATCAGAAACTCTATGGCTACTTTCATGACCGCCAGATGCAGGTGTTCAGTTTCAGCAAGAACCGTTTCAAGTTCTGCAACACGTATACGGTGAACAACAGCAACAACGCCTTGTATTATCTGCTGAGCGTCTGGAAGCAGTTGGGCATGGAACCAGAACATGACGAACTGCATTTGGTAGGCGACCTTCCCGACGATGAAGCATTAATGGATGAAGCCCGTCAATTCATCAAGCGTGTCTTCTTCATTAATCCTTCGGGCGAATTCAACCGTGCACCTGTCACGCAGATTGCTGGCATGCCTTACGACTTGATGGCATTATACGTAAAAGGAAGATGAGAATCATTACCGGAAAATACAAGGGCAGGCATTTCGACATACCCCGAACGTTCAAGGCAAGGCCTACGACAGACTTTGCCAAGGAGAATATCTTCAACGTGATGATACAGTATGTCGATTTTGACGGGGCTACCGCTCTCGACCTATTTTCCGGAACGGGCAGCATCTCGTTGGAACTATTGTCGCGCGGTTGCAGTCAAGTGGTCAGTGTAGAGCTGGATCGTGACCACCATCGTTTCATTCAAGATTGTCTGAAAAAACTACAGACCGACATCTGTATTCCCATCCGTGGTGATGTCTTCCGTTTCCTCAAGTCCTGCAAACAGCAGTATGACCTGATATTTGCCGACCCGCCTTACGCCCTGAAAGAGCTGACTACCCTACCCGACATCATCTTTGAGAAACAACTGCTAAAGGAGGAAGGCATCTTTGTTCTTGAACACGGCAAAGACCACGACTTCAGCAGGCACCCTCACTTCAAGGAGCACCGTCAGTATGGTAGCGTTAACTTTAGTATTTTTACAATAGCGGAGAAACCAAGCGAGTAAGGCTCTCCCACAAACGTGCATAGAACTTAGGATGAAGTCGGTTGGGCACATCGCCCAGTAATACGGCTTGTGACTGGTCGTCAAGGAATACTTTTTTAAGTCGAAGTGCTGTACCCTCGTCATAGATAAACACGTTTGCCTCGAAATTATTCTCCAACGAACGGAAATCGACATTGGTAGAACCACACGATACCAGCGAATCGTCGGAAATCAACAGCTTAGAATGCAAGAAGCCTGGCTCGTAAAGGTAAACCTTCGCGCCTGCTTCATGGATTTCCCGCAGATAAGAACGTGACGCCCAATCCAGGAAACGCGCATCGGAATACAAGGGACACATTACCCGCACATCAACCCCAGCCAAAGCGGCCGTCTTCAAAGCAAAGAGGATGGGTTCGTTGGGCAGGAAATAAGGCGTCTCGATAAAAATATAACGACGGGCAGCCAGAATGATGCGGACAAAGCCCTGCATGATTTCGGGATAGCGTGCCATAGGACCGCTGGTAACCACCTGGGCTAAACAATTGTTCACGCTTTGGACTTCCGGATAATACACACGATCCGTGATGAGCGAATGGTCGACGAAATACCAATCGACCAAGAAGGCACGCTGAAGGGCATATACCGCACCGCCCTTTACACGTAACATGGTATCGCGCCACTTCGTTGACACATAACGGCGCGCAATGTTCATACCACCAATATATCCTATACGACCGTCAATCACTATTATTTTACGGTGATTGCGGTAGTTCACTTTGCTGGTGAACGACGGGAAGCGGACTGGCAGGAACGGTGCCACCTCTACGCCCGACTCACGCATCTGTTCGAAGAAACGGTTGGGTACACGCCAACAGCCCACATCATCATAGATCAGACGCACCTTGACACCCTGACGGGCCTTTGTCATGAGGGCATCGGCCACCAATCGGCCTAACGCGTCGTCCTCGATGATATACATATTTATATGAATATGGTGAGTGGCTTCGGCAATATCCTTCAGCAGCTCAGGAAAGAAAGCATAGCCATCCGTCATGATGTCAATCTGATTATCCTTGAAGGGCAAGGCCAGATTCTGATTGACAAAGAGATCCACCAACGGTTTCTGACGCTCAGGCACGCGGAAGTTGTGCTGCCCGACAAAACTTAGCATCGAGCGCTTGGTCAGCTCATCCATCTGACCTTGGCTGATAATACGCTCCTTTCGATGGTTGATACCAAAAAACAGATAGAACACCACGCCCACAACAGGTATGAAGCCGATGACCAATACCCAAGCCATCGTCTTAGCAGGTTGACGGTTGTCCATCAGTACATGGATAATGGCTGCTGCCGCAACAATCACTATCAACGCATAACCTATGTAAAGCAGTCCTCCCAATTCTCTTACATCTTACTTCTTACATCTAACATCTTACATCTAAACAATCACATCCGACCCACGCTGACGAGCCAGTGCATTACGCAGCTCCTGCGTCTGCTTATAGTCGTCCATGATGTCCTTCAGTTGCGACATGTCCGACCCAATCTCTTTCATCTTGCGCTGCAATTCCTTCAGATGCTGGCTGACGATATCCATACGGAAGTCGAGTATCAGGTGTTCGATACGCTGGCGCAACAGATTGCTATTGCTATTCACTTGAAAACTACGGCTCAGCTGATGGCGGTCTATACCTAAGCTGGCTGCCAACTGACTCACTTGCGGGTCAGGATGCTGCATAAAATAGAGGTCGGCCTTAAAGCCTGCATCGCCCGAATGCTCCACAGCCTCCTGCAGGATACGATTGAATAGCGGATTGCTGAATTCAAGGCCGTCGGCACCTAAGTCGTAATCGACGTATTGTGCCACATTCAGATTGATGGTCTGTCCATCGTCGGTCTCGACACCTTCATAAATGACCTCATCGCCATGACGGATGATGTTCTGAATCAGCAGACGTTCTACCTCAGTGGTCTGCTCTTGTGCCGTATGCAGACCGATAGGTACTATCAGTTCTTCCTGCCGTTCCTGCGACTCAGGCGTTCCGGCTTCGCCACGTTCGCGCTCCTTCTGTTTCTCTTCCTTATCGCGTTGGATATAGGTGTTGACGGTGGTTACCAGCGCCTGCTCATTGACATTGAAGCGATGGGAACACTCAGAGAGATAGGTGTCGCGCTTCAATTTGTCGGGAATGACGGACACGCTTTTCAAGATGCTGCTGACAGTCTCTGAACGCTTCTGGGGATCAGTAACGCCTTTCAACAACAGGTCCGTCTTGAACTGGATGAAGTCCGTCTGATGCTGTTCGATATATGCCTTGAACTCATCGGCATTATGTTTTTTGCTAAACGAGTCGGGGTCATCACCGTCAGGCAGAACCAGGACCTTGATGTTCATACCCTCAGCCAACAACATATCCGTACCGCGCATCGCTGCATGGATGCCAGCCTCGTCGCCATCATAGAGCAACACGATATTCTGAGTGAAACGATGCAGCAGACGAATCTGATGATTAGAGAGAGCCGTGCCCGAGTTGGCCACCACATTCTCCAATCCACACTGGTGCATGGCTATCACGTCGGTATAGCCCTCTACCATATAGACGCAATCCTCTTTGACAATGGCCTTCTTGGCCTGATAGATACCATAGAGTTCACGGTCCTTGTGATAGATTTCGGAGTCGGGCGAGTTAACATATTTCTGTTGGACGCCCTTGGTTGCAGCGTCGAGTTTCCGACCACCGAAAGCAACCACCTTGCCACTGACATTCAACCAAGGGAACATGGCACGACCGGCAAAACGGTCATAGATGCCGCGTTCATTCTCGATACAAAGACCCGTCTTTACCAAGAACTCGTCCTTATAACCCTTGCGATGGGCTTCGTTCACTAAAGCATCGCGCTTCGAGAGGGCAAAGCCCAGTTGGAACTTTTCTATGATATCGTCGCGGATGCCTCGGCTGCGGAAGTACTGTTTGCCGATGGCGATACCATCCACGTCGTTCTTCAGAATCTCGTGAAAGTACTGACAGGCCCACTCGTTGACCACAAACATCGATTCCCGCTCCGACTGCTCACGCTTCTCGTCGTCCGTCAGTTCGCGTTCCTGTATCTCGATATTGTATTTCTTGGCCAACCAGCGCAGCGCCTCGGGATAGGTAATCTGCTCGTGCTTCATCAGGAAATTGACAGCATTACCACCCTCGCCACAGGCAAAGCACTTGCATATCTGACGCGACGGCGATACCATGAACGACGGCGTCTTATCATCATGGAACGGACACAAGCCCTTATAGTTCACACCCGCCTTACGCAGGTTCACGAACTCGCTCACCACCTCAACAATATCGGTGGCGTCCATGATTTTGTCAACGGTCGCTCTGTCAATCATGAGGCAAAGTTATTTCTGATAAAAGTCGTTGATAATCTTATTCAGGTAGTCCAGGTCATAGAACTTAGCATGACTGGGCAGGGTATAATTAAGACCCTCTCCTTCATAAATCAGATCGTCCCCGAGCGGGATGATGGTATGGGGGGTGATGCCGCCGTCTATGTTCTGCCAGTTCTCGTCGGCCAGTCGACCGTGAGCTGTAGATATATGGTAACTGATACCCTCTGGGGTGCGATAAACGCCTACACCACAGCTGCCGCCACCACACTGCTCACCAGCAATGAGCACACCGGCCTCCTTACAGAGTGCGGGGAAAAGGTTGCCACAGGAGAAGGAACGGAAACTGGTGAGCACGCAGAAGTTCAGGTCGTAGTGTACCAACTGGTCCTGAGCATCAAACTTGCCGTCGAAGTTGCGGTCTACGTCGTAATACCACGTGGTATTTTGTCCGGTGACGCGATTCTGTGCGCGCACGAAGCTTTGGTTGTACATCAGCGAGGTCATGGCAACAACGACATCTGACGAACCGCCTCCGTTCATGGTTAGGTCGATGACGAAATTCTTTACCTCTGGGTCGCTGGCTGCTTTCTCCAGCGCGTCGAGGAAGATGGCCATGGGGTCTTTAGGCGACGTCTCTACCGTCGGACGCGGACCCTTACCGGCATAGAAGTCGTTCCATGCCTTTTGGTCGGTATGAGAGAAAGAGTCGAACAGGCAGATGGCCGTCTGGCCTTTCTTAATATAAGTCTTGCCTTGGCCTAAGATGGCCTCACGCTCGGGCCCAAGTAAATAGTAGACACTAACGGCTTTTTCGTTGTTTAAATTAACATATTCATACCAGTATCGCTTTGCCAAAGCAGGATAATCCGTAGCATAGGAATAATCTGGAGATATGGCAATATTGTCCTTCCAAAAAATATTGGTGTGGCCGCCATCCTGCAGATACATGTTCAGCAGGTCCATGGCATAGAGATGGTCGATTATATTTTCAGAGAGCATGTGTTGCTTGATGATGCTTCCGTCCTCGGTAGCCTCCAAGGTCTTGTCGAAACCGTCAGCCATGATGCCAGTCTCATACGGTGAGCGTCCGGGCATACCATAGAAATGGTCGACAACGAAGCAGAACTCGGCATAATTATAGGCGGCCAGGTCAAGGGGGCAAGTCTTGACGTTGTCCTTAAGGTTTTTCCAATCGAAGTATTTCTCTAAGACATCAATGCTCTGCTCACCATCGTCGTCACGGTCAGCCACCACGACCGTCTCACCATTGCATGCCGCGTTGTGGTTGTACATGTCGGCATAAAGGTCGGCCAGCGATGTAAACGGGAAATAAACCATCTGGCCATCACCACGCAGGTTGATGCCATACTTGCTATAGTCGAAGGTGACTGCGGGCGAACCGCCATCAAGCGTCTGATGGGAGAATCGGGCAAAGGGCAGACCGTCATAATAAGCGTGCGGCATACCTGGCTGCACACGGTCCATCAGGTTGGTGAAGGCCATAAAGTCGACAAAGCTGCACGTCTCGTCCGCAGTATTCACCGTAGCCGTGCTGAACTGGTTCTGCAACTGGTATACTCCTGCACCTGTCTTCGTCACCTTGAACGTGCTGCCTGGCAGTACCACCTTCTGGAAGTCGGCCACAGAGATGTAAGGCACCGACGGCATATCCTCGTAGAAGCGGATAGCTACCGTGCCGTCTTGCTGTCCGCAACGGTTCACGGATACTTGTTTCACGGTGAAGGCCGTCTGGTCGTCTGCCGGATCGTCAGTTGAGGGCGTTGGAGCTGGATTGTCGATGATGTCGGTACATGATGTCAGCACCATGAAGGCAGCGAGCATCGTTTGGAGAAGGAAAAACCGTTTCTGTTTCATTTGTCTATTCAGTTAAAGTTATTGTCTGTTACAACCTGGCCAGGCATAAACCCAAGGCCTTTCGACTGCAAAATTACGAAAAAAAATCGAGCCAACCAAGAAGTCTGCCCGTTTTTTCAATGCATTGTCAATATCCTTGCCTCGCCATCGAAAGCACAGATTTCAGCAGCCACGTCTGTTCCACCACCTCTCCCAGAGGCGTAAGTGTCAGAATGTCGCCACCTTTCAACGCATCCCTCCCCTTGTCCGAAAATTGCGAAAGCAACGATTCGCGACCACTTACCACCAGCGTGATGAGGTAAGTGCCACGACCATAGTAATCATGTCCCGCATTGCGTAGACGATAAGCCGATGTCACCATTCTGCTGGCAAAGATAGTCTTTTTTGATGGCTGATTTTACTTTCTTATATAATACGGGTCATATATACAGAAACAAACGAAAACGATGACCAACGACAAAGACATCATATATACAATGCAGGATAATGCGGAGAAAGGATTCCGACTACTGATGGCAAGTTATAAGGAGCCGATATACTGGCATATTCGACGACTGGTGGTAAACCACGACGATGCCCAGGATGCCGCACAGGAGGCTTTCGTCCGCATTTTCAGGAATTTCAGTCAGTATAGTGAGGAAAATTCCTTCCGTGCTTGGATATTCCGTATTGCAACCAACGAGGCTTTGCGATTGTTGGGTAGGCAGAAGAATGCCACGATGCTCTCGCTCGATGATATAACAGCCGACTTGTTGAGCACAAAGGCTGATGCTTACCACGACAACAGCGACGCGATAGCTGCCCGACTGCAGAAGGCCATCCTTCACCTGCCCGCCAAGCAGCAACTGGCTTTCAACCTACGCTATTATGACGAACTGTCATACGAAGAAATTGCGGAGGTATCGGACTCCTCAACAGCGAGTGCCAAGATGAACTACCATTTGGCTAAAGAAAAGATTATTGAGTTTATGAACAAAAACGACTAAAGATATGAAACAGTTTGATTTCGAACAGGTAGGCAAACGGATGCCTTACAACGTGCCCGACGGCTTCTTCGACAAGTTTGAAGCTGACGTAATGAAAGATGTAAGAGGGCAGATGGATGATGTAAGAGGAGGGGCCAACCGCAAAAAAGCCCTGCGCATTGCTTTACGTGCTGCAATGGTCGTAGCAGCTGCCGTCGCCCTGTTCCTCGTTGTGCAGCCCTTGCTCCCCAAAAGTCTGACAGACGATTTCGAATCGGTAGAACTGGCTTTCAATAACCTCTCAACTGAAGATCAAGATTTCCTTATTCAAGTATATGAAGAAGACGATTTATTTATGAACCCATAAAAACTAAGCTAAGATGAAAAAGATGATTTCAATTGCAATCTGCGCCATCATGATGGCCGTTTGCAGCACTGCCGTTCAGGCACAAACAGAACAGAGTAAGAAACAACGCATGAGCCGCGAACAACTGGCTGAGGCACAGGCTAAGCACATTGCTAACGACCTGGCGCTTGACGATGCCACTACCCAGAAGTTTGTCAAGACCTTCTGCGACTACCAGAAGGATGTTTGGGCTCTTGGTCCACGAGTTCAAGGCAAGAAGACTGACATGACTGATGCTGAGGCTGAGCAGGCCATCAAGGCCCGTATGAATCGCAGCCAAAAGATTCTTGACCTGCGCGAGAAGTATTACAAAGAGTACAACAAGTTCCTTACCCCGAAGCAGATTCAGCGTGTCTACGAATTGGAGAAGCAGACCATGAAACGCTTGGGCCGTCGTGGTCAGATGGGCAAACGCCCACAGCCTGGCCAGCGCCCACGTCGTTCATCTTACCGTAAGTAGTCATGAAACAGGTAATAATTCTACTCTTGTCAGCCTTATTATTGGGGCTGACAAGTTGTAAAACGGCTGAGGAAGACGATGGTGAGTACCAATCGCCCGTTCCTGTAATACCTACGAAAACAGAGACAGATACTGTTTCATCACATGTCAATGTAACCTACATTAGCGCGTCGCAGGTTATCACTATCGCAACAGAACAATGGGCCGACGGCATCATTTCTTGCAACAATGAGTCGGAAAAGGTCTTTGTAAAATCCGCTATCAGTGGCATCCGCCTGAACTTCCAAATGACGGGTGTGACGCATATAGAAGTGGAGAGTGTCGATGGTTACGGCATTGCTGGCAGTAAGGATAAGTCCATCATCACTTACAAGGCTCCTGATGGTTCAACGTTTACGGCAGGCAAAGACTACATTGTGTCGACCTTCCCCTGCGACCTTTATAGCGGCTATCGTTTGTCCATATTCAAAGATGAGAAAGCGGCGCATTATTTCGGCGTACATCAGGTGACGGAGGCAGGGAAGTATATTACGCCTCTCGACCTCGATGAGAGTGAACTGGAGTTTGACGACCCTAATGCACCTTTGGTGGAGGAAGAACGTCCCGAGCTGGACAAGAAGACCAAGGAACTGTTACGCATCTACAAACAGAATCCTACAGACGAGAACTATCAGGCCCTGTACGACCAGATGGGGGTGCGCTACGACAAGGTGGTGGCTCGTAAGAAGGCTAAGCTGCGTGAACTGGAACGCGAGGCCCATCATCAGTCGCTGATAGATGAGATGCAAGGCATTGTCGACGAGATGGTAAACAATCGCGAGGAGCGACTATGGCAACGCTTCCTGAGTCTGATAGATTCGCGTAAGGACGATGACCCCAACGACCAGTGGTGCGTGCTGAAAGGTGCTTGGCAGGAAAATGCCTATATCGGCTATGTGCCTGTGACGAATGCAGAATATAAAACGTTCAAGACGGACTTCACCTATCCTGTAGGACAAGACCGTTATCCTGTAGTGAACATCAGCTATCAGGAGGCGATAGCCTATTGCGAATGGTTAGGTACACAAGATACAAAGCACAAATTCCGTTTGCCATCAGAATACGAATGGATTCTGGCTGCCGGTCACATGCCTAAGGATGTTGCCATGAACAGCAATCATGTTGATAGTGGATTGACACCCGTTGACGCCTACGCCAGTTCAGTTGGTAACTGCGGTGGCATCGACTTTTGGGGCAACTGTTGGGAGTGGACGTCGACACAGACTGAAAACGGTAATTATCTGGTCAAAGGCGGTGCATGGGATACCAGTCGCGATGAGTGCCGCAGCGAATACTCTGACACTGCTCTCGACGGATTAAAAGGCTATGCCAACGTTGGCTTCCGAGTGGTGCGTGTAGATTAAGAATTAAGTTCGCAGGCCTCAGACTGTGAGTCCGAAGCAGTCGGACTCACAGTTTGCATTAGGCGGACTATCGCCAATCGCTTAATACATATTGTGACCAAATGCCTGAAAAACGTTGACTTATCAAAATGTCCCTCACTTTTTCACATCACAGGCCTCAAACGCCGATGCACAAAGGGCTGATGGCACGTGAGGGTAAACGGTTCTCCCTCACGTCTCCCTCACGTTTTTATCTTCGAGCCCTCACGCCATTTTGCGATGGGAATGAATGTGGCTTCGCATCCAAAATGTGGCGTTGCAATCAAAAATAAAAGAAAAACGGTGTTTTCTTTTGTACTTTGTGCATTTTTTTGTACCTTTGCCACGTATTATGTGATATTTAAAGATAAATATGAACGTTTTAGAGCTTAGTGAACAAGAGATTGGCAGACGTGAGAGTCTGCAACAGCTGCGTGCAATGGGCATTAACCCCTACCCTGCAGCAGAATTTCCTACCAATGCTTTCTCGACGGAAATCGTTGAGAGCTTTCAGGATGATGCCGCCCCCCGTGAGGTCAGTATCGCCGGCCGTATGATGAGCCGCCGCGTCATGGGTAAGGCTTCGTTTGTAGAATTACAGGACTCCAAGGGTCGCATCCAGGTGTATATCACCCGCGACGACCTCTGCCCCGGTGAGGACAAGGAGTTATACAATACAGTATTCAAGAAGTTGCTGGACATTGGCGACTTCATCGGTATCAAGGGTTTCGTGTTCCGCACACAGACGGGCGAAATCAGTGTACATTGTAAGGAGCTGACCCTTCTGTCGAAGGCCTTAAAGCCCCTGCCTATCGTGAAGTACAAGGATGGTGTGGCCTACGACAAGTTCGACGATCCTGAGCTGCGTTATCGCCAGCGTTATGTTGACCTGGTGGTTAACGAGGGCGTGAAAGACACCTTCCTGAAGCGTGCCACCATCATCCGTACCCTGCGTCGTATTCTCGACGATGCTGGTTACACTGAGGTTGACACCCCAATTCTGCAGAACATTGCAGGTGGTGCTACGGCTCGTCCGTTCATCACCCACTTCAATGCGCTGAATCAAGATATGTACATGCGTATTGCCACTGAGCTGTATCTGAAGCGCCTCATCGTAGGTGGTTTCGAGGGTGTTTACGAGATGGGCAAGAACTTCCGCAACGAGGGTATGGACAAGACCCACAACCCCGAGTTCACCTGCATGGAGCTGTACGTCAGCTACAAGGACCTGCTGTGGGGTATGACCTTTACCGAGAACATGCTTGAGCAGATATGTACGGCTGTCAACGGCAAGCCTGAGGTTGAGATTGATGGTAACATCATCTCGTTCAAGGCACCGTTCCGTCGTCTGCCTATCCTCGATGCCATCAAGGAGAAGACCGGTTTCGACTGCGACGGCAAGACGGAAGACGAGATTCGCCAGTTCTGCCTGTCTAAGGGTATGGATGTCGATGAAACCATGGGTAAGGGTAAACTCATCGACGAACTCTTTGGCGAGTTCTGCGAGGGCTCATTCATCCAGCCTACCTTCATTACCGACTATCCTGTGGAGATGTCGCCACTGACCAAGATGCACCGCTCAAAGCCCGGACTTACCGAGCGTTTCGAGCTGATGGTAAATGGTAAGGAGTTGGCTAATGCCTACTCTGAGTTGAACGACCCCATCGACCAGGAAGAGCGTTTCGTGGAACAGATGCGCCTGGCTGACAAGGGCGATGACGAGGCTATGATCATCGACCATGACTTCCTGCGTGCATTACAATATGGTATGCCTCCCACGTTCGGTATCGGTATTGGCATCGACCGTCTGGTCATGCTGCTCACGGGTAAGTTTACCATTGGCGAGGTCATGCTGTTCCCACAAATGAAGCCTGAGAAGAAGATTCCTCAGAGCACACCTGCCGAGTGGGCCGAGATTGGCGTAGCTGAAGAGTGGGTTCCAGTACTGCGTAAGGCTGGATTCAATCTGATTTCAAATATTGCCAACGAAAAGGCTCAGGGGCTGCAACAGAAGATTGGCGACATCGTCAAGAAATATAAATTGGAAATGACTAAGCCATCAGTCGACGAAGTCGCTGCTTGGATTGAGAAGGCGCAAGCCTAATTATCAATTGTCAATTATCAATTGTCAATTATGTACGACTGCGGTAGAATAGCCATCATTGGCGGAGGTTCGTGGGCTACGGCCATTGCAAAGATTGTGGTAGGGAAGACCCACCACATTGGCTGGTATATGCGTCGCGACGACCGTATCGAAGATTTTCGCCGTCTGGGCCACAACCCTGCTTATCTGCAGAGTGTGCGCTTCGACATCGACGAGATATTCTTCTCCAGCGACCTCAACAAGATTGCTGAGCAGTACGATACGCTGGTGTTCGTCACGCCCTCGCCCTACCTCAAGAGTCATCTGAAGAAACTCAAGACCCGGTTGCGCGACAAGTTCATTGTCACCGCCATCAAGGGTATCGTCCCTGACGAGAATCTGGTTTGTTCAGAATACTTCCATCAGGTCTACGACGTGCCCTACGACAATCTGGCCTGCATCGGTGGTCCTTCGCATGCTGAAGAGGTGGCGTTGGAGCGACTCAGCTATCTCACCGTTGGTTGTGCTGATCGTGAGAAAGCGCAGTCGTTTGCCGATATTCTTTGCAGTCCGTTCATCAAGACCAAGACATCGACGGACGTTATCGGTATCGAATATTCCAGCGTGCTGAAGAATGTCTATGCCATCGCAGCCGGTATCTGCAACGGTCTGAAGTTCGGCGACAACTTCCAAGCCGTTCTAATGGCCAATGCAGTGCAGGAGATGGCTCGTTTCCTCAAGGTGATACATCCTTTGGAGCGCAACATCGCCGACTCAGTATATATGGGCGACCTGCTGGTGACGGGTTATTCGAATTTTTCACGAAACCGCACCTTC
>Ga0265301_10002537_pt1 | contig 20895 bp, 12 predicted proteins | sample AusTroGonzalo_MG_2_FD_193488 | JGI IMG/M metagenome (GOLD analysis project Ga0265301, IMG submission 193488) | Bovine rumen microbial communities from tropical cattle in Woodstock, Queensland, Australia - Gonzalo_04 | ecosystem: Host-associated > Mammals > Digestive system > Stomach > Rumen ... | reverse complement strand
GAAGACAAAAAAATGGTGGTCGCTGGGAGACTCGAACTCTCGACCTCATCCGTGTGAAGGATGCGTTCTAACCAACTGAACTAAGCGACCACTGAAGACAAAATATACTATACACCTTTTTTCGGAAAAGTCAAATGCCATCGCCATTTTTTCCGCAGGTATCTCCGTTTCGGACGGGCCCTGGAGCGTCCCGGAGCAAATGGCAAAAGATGCGAAAACGGATGAAATGTGCTGTGGAAAGCGAAAAAAATGGAGAAAAAAATGGATTCGAGGTTGATTATTTGAAAAAGGGGAGTATAGTGTGTTTCCAGAAACGAATGACACCGCGTCCGAAGGCGATCCTGCGGCGCGGGAACCCGGCCCGGCATCATCCGGGCGCAAACCGGCCCCACAACAGGAAGGAGCATACCAAAATGAGCGAAATGAGCAATCTTCTCGACGAACTCGAAGAACGCATGATGAAGTCGGAAGACTCCATGAAACATGATTTTTCCGCCATCCGCACCGGCAAGGCGTCGACAGCGCTCGTCGATCCGATCACGATCGAGTATTACGGCACGCAGACCAAGCTGCGCGACGTGGCGGGCATCTCCACGCCGGACCCGCGCACCATCTCCATCCAGCCGTGGGACAAGTCCGCGCTGGCGAAGATCGAAAAAGCCATCATCGCCTCCAATCTCGGCATCACGCCCCTCAATGACGGCAAGGTCATCCGCCTGCCCATCCCGCCGCTCAGCGGCGAACGCCGCCAGCAGCTCACCAAGCAGGTGAAGGCACGCTGCGAAGAAGCGAAGGTCTCCGTGCGCAACATCCGCCGCGACGGCAACGAGACCGCCAAGAAGATGGAGAAGGATTCCGTCATCAACGAGGACGAACTCAAGGACCTGCTGGAGAAGATCCAGAAGCTCACCGACGAGTACATCAAGAACCTCGACGCCGTCTGCGCCGACAAGGAAAAGGAGATCATGACCGTCTGATTGCGGTCTGCCCCTTCCTTTCATCTCCGAACACGACACGCCGTCCGCTCCGCCGTATTTTGCCGGCCCGGGGGCAGGGGAGGGCTCCCTTCGATCCCGGTACGTGCGGCGCTCCGCGCGACCTGAAATGAAAAACAATGCGAAAAAACGGCTGCCCCGAACATTGGAGCAGCCGTTGTTTTTTTGAGGCGGATTGAGCCCGGTCAACCGGCGGACGGCCTGAAGTCGATCACCTGAAGCTGGCGTTTGCGTTCGCCGTAGTACTCGTTTATCTGAGGCTGCGCGATGATGTCCCAGCGAATCCCCATGTCGAGGTGCTTGTTGAACGCGATGAAGTCGCACGTATTGCCGTACTCGTCCGCGAACATGCCCTTCGTATGAACGGGGCGGATCGGCATCAGGCGCGCGATCTCCAGGCCGCGGATCAGGTAGAGCGGCTGCGGATTGCCATGCCCGAAGGGACCGAGCATGCTGTGGTAGTGGAAGAACTCCTCGTTGAGCTCGTCGAGCCGCACCACGCCGTCGTAGTTGATGTAATTGATGAGGTCGGACGGCTGGGCTTCCTCCCGCACGCATTTCTCGAATTCCTGCTGGAATTCCGCGATCCGGTCCTTGTTCATGCCGAGTCCGACTGCCATCGGGTGGCCGCCGTAGCGGGTCAGCAGATGGGAGCAGCGGGAAAGGATCTTGATGAGGTTGAGGTTTCCGACGCTGCGGCCGGACCCGTGCGCCTCGTTGCCGATGATCGTGAGCACGATTGTGGGGCGGTTGTAGTCGCGTGCGAAACGCGAGGCGACGATGCCGATGACGCCCTGGTGCCAGTTTTCGCCGGCGGCGATGATCGACATGTTGGAGGCGAATCCGGGCGCGCTTTCCACCTGGGCTTTCGCCTGCAGGAAGATCTCCTGTTCCTTCGCCTGGCGGCGCTGGTTGAACTCGTCGAGCTTCGCGGCGTATTCATAGGCGTCCACGATGTTGTCTGCGGTCATGAGCGCCAGCGCGGACGAGGCGTTGCCCAGGCGGCCGGCGGCATTCAGGCGCGGTGCGAGCTTGAACGTGATGTCGGACGGCTGGATGTTGGCGTCGACCCTGGCGTGCTGGATGAGCGCGTTGACGCCGGGGCGGAGCTGCTTCTTGAGCATCTCCATGCCGTATTTGACGAGTATGCGGTTCTCGCCGAGCAGGGGCACGATGTCGGCCACGGTGCCGAGCGCGACGAAGTCCAGCACCTCCTGCATGTCGGTGGTGTAGCCGCCTTCGTTGTGGGCGCGGCCGTAGATCACGAACGCATGCGAGAGCTTGAACGCCACGCCGACGCCAGCCAGATGCAGCAGGTCGTCGAGGCCGACCGGATCGAGCTTCGGATTGATGATGGCGAGCGCTTCGGGCAGTTCGTCCGCGGGCTCGTGGTGGTCCGTGATGATGACGTCGATGCCGAGCTCCTTGGCCTTCTGCACGGCCTCCGCGCTGTTGATCCCGCAGTCGACCGTGACGAGCACGCCGCTTTTTCCGCCGGGCACTGTCTCCAGCGCCTTCAGGAGCGAATCGGGCGTGAACCCGTACCCGTCATCGAAACGGTGCGGCAGAAACGAAGTGACCAGGCCCCCGTTGCGTTCGAGGACCCACGACAGCAGCGCCGTGGCTGTGATTCCGTCCGTGTCGTAGTCCCCGTGGATGAGGATGCGTTCACGATTGCGGATCGCCTGCCAAAGCCGCTGGACGGCAATTTCTATGCCAGCAAACCGGAAAGGATCACTCAAATCGGCGAAGGTCGCGTTCAGATAACGCCCAAGCGTCTCCGGAGTAATGCCTCTCGAAGCCAGGTAAAGCGCCACAGAGCGCATCACGCCTGACTCGTTGATCAATCTGTCGACAATGCTTTCTTTACCGTCGGAAGAACATCTCCATATTTTGTTTTCCATTGCCTTCTTCTTTATTTTGATTACGAAAACACACTTTACAATATAATCCCAAAAAAGGAAACATCAACCGAAAAGCGAAAAAAAAACGGATTTTTTTTTGTTTCGAACTTGAATTCTCCCCAAAATGCGCTATAGTATTAACTCCGGCTGATGAACAGCCGATCGGTTGCCGACGTGGCGGAATGGCAGACGCGCTGCGTTCAGGTCGCAGTCCTTTCACGAGGGTGAAGGTTCAAGTCCTTTCGTCGGCACCACTTTTTAAGCCCTGATCCGGGCTTTTTTTGTTTCTGCGCACTTGCCGCCTTTCCGAAAAAGCCCGGGGGGTATTATCCTTGACTTCCGGGTTTTCCCGTTTGGGAGCGCGATCTGCGGCAAGCCGGGAGAAGCATGCCGAACGAGGCCGCCGCAGTTTCATCCCCCCTTTGAACCTGTCTCCCTTCAGCCGGGGAATGTTCTGATCGCAGCCGTCTGCATGGTCCGAGGTTGGGAGCCGGGAATATGAAACTGTTTTTTTACGGGAACAGGACGGAAAAAGCTTGACTTTTTTTGATAATGTGCTATATTGATATATTGCCGGTTTGATTCCGGCATAGTCGGGATGTAGCGCAGCCTGGTTAGCGCGTTTGACTGGGGGTCAAAAGGTCGTGAGTTCAACTCTCATCATCCCGACCATTTGCAGTTGCAAGGACTTTTGAGAAATGTCCAATTGGACTTCCTCAAAAGTCCTTTTTTCATATCTTTTTCCCGATCAGAGCGTTGCCTGTGCGTTCCAATAGTTCCGCTCGAATTGGTCAGGTGTCTGCAAATTCAGCTTGCGGTGCGGCCGTTTGAGGTTGTAAAACTCAATATACTCTCGTATCGTCTGATCCAACTCCTCCGCAGAGTTGTACCAATTGTGCGATAACTCCTCCCGTTTCAAGGTGCTGAAGAACGCTTCCATCACGGCGTTGTCATGCGGAGTTCCCGGATTTGACAGAGATTGCCTGACGCCAAGGTCACGGAGCATTTTCCGAAATCCATAAGCCGTGTATTGAGTCCCCTGGTCACTGTGAAAGATCAGACCTTCAGGGCGGTTTCTGGATTCAAATGCTTTCAGAAAAGTTTCCTTGACCAAATCTGTTTTTATTTCGGGCGAGATTCCATAAGAAAGCACTTTCCGGGAAAACAGATCGAGCACAACGCATACGGCATAAAATTCATCGTTGACTCTGGCATAGGTGATATCGCTTACCCAGATTTTATTCGGAGCATCCTGCGTGAAATCCCGCTGCAATCTGTTCCTCCGGTATTTGTACTGCCTGTGTGTTGAGTTGAAAACACGGGATCTGTTCTGCTTTGGCACCAAACTCATCTCTCGCATTAACCGCTGAATATGCTTTCTGGAAACCTTAAGTCCCCGATCATTGAGGGACTGCCCGTCTTGGCTTCACCTCAAAAGCCGAAAATACACCGCGCTGTTTTCTTAACACAACCCGCGTTTTGAGAGTCGCGCATCACTATCATGAATGCTGTTTTTCTAAAACAATCCACCGCCGAAGGTCTCAAAAACGAACAGCCGCATCTTCGATACCCCGCGAAAACGGAGAATGACTTTTCCCGGCTTTTATACGGCGAATATGCCTCATAACGAAACCGGGAAAATTATTAAGTTTTTTGTCATAAAAGATTTAAGGTGCCCTCGGAGCCGGAGCTCCGAGGGCTATGAACTTTTACGCCAGGCTTGCGATATTCAGCCATCCGGCCTTGTCATCCAGATCCGCGAGGGAGGACGCGGAGAGGTCCGCGAGGGCATCCGAGTCGCAGTTGCCGAAGTTCAAGGCATCCGAAATACCGAGGCTGTCGGTCTCCGGCATGGCGAGCGCGGAGGCATCGGAGGCGGTCTCCGGCATGGTGAGCGCGGACTCATCGAACGATGTCAGGGTGGCCCAGACGTTGTAGTACACGGATGCGCCCTTCTTCGCGCCGACGGACTGCACCGAGACGAAATACTTGACGTCATCGGACGTGGCTTCCTTGACCGAGACCGTCATTTTGATTGTGGCCTCGTTGACATAGCCGATCTGCTTGTCGACCGTGATCGTCTGCGTTGCCAGCAGGGTCTTCTGCTTCCATGTGACCTTTCCGCCATTGACGACTTTTTCAAGGCTGTAGACCGTGAACTTCAGGTTCGCGCTGGCTTTCTCGATCAGGCCCTCGCTGTATGCGTCGACCGTGAAACTGAGGGTTCCCGGTCCAGACAGGCTGATCTCCGCATAGTCCCATTCGTCGCCGAATCCGACGAAGTTGGAGTATGATTTATACTCTCCTCCGGGGTAAAAACCGCCATCGACAGTATTTTTGGAGTCCACGTAAACTTTTTTGGGCTCTCCCCCGGGATCAAGGTTGTTCGTATAGAGGTTCGGGTTGTAATTTGCCGGGTCCTTCTTCTTGTCGTACAGGTATTTGTTCCCGCCGCTGTCGGCGCTCCAGTACGCATGGTTGTCGACGGTCGCGTTGTAATACACGCAGGTGTCCTTCTTCGGGCTCGTGGCCTCCATGGAGACGTAATAGCCCACATAGTAATCGGAAGTCGAAGAGAGACGATCGAGCAGGAGATCGTTTATCGCGGCAGAGAACAGCCCGGTTGTCGCATTCTTTTTCAGCGTGACCGTCTTCAGCGCCTTCATCGTGTAAAGGGTATTCCCGGTCTTGCTGTCCGTACCCTTGACCGTGAGGCTCCAGACGGTGAACTTGGACGCACCCGTGGCCGTCACGCTGAAGGTTGCATCCGCCGGGTAGTAGGGATTAATGCGAGCGAAGTCTGCGGCATCGCCGAACCCGACGAAGCTGCTCCAGCCGCCTTCCACCTCGGGCGCACCTTCCGCGACCGGTTTCTCGCAGTCCATCTCGATGTTACTGGTGCCGTTGACTTTGAAGTCCGTCTCCATGAGCATGAATGCGCTCGGATTCAAGGTCTTGGTCTTCTTGTCGTACAGATAGTTGTTCCAGCCGTTGTCGTCGTCGGAGTAGAACGTCGTGGCGGGCTTCTTCGCCGTGCCGTCATAGTTGAGCTCGACATTGTAGAAGCATTCCGTATCCTTCTTCTTGTCGATCCTGGTTTCCATGGAGAAGAAATACGTCCCGGCTTCGAGGTAGACCGCCTTCGTCGAAACGGCGGAGTACGTTGTTTTCTTCTTCACCGAGATCGAGGTCGTCTGGATCTTTTTCAGCGAATAATTGGTTTTGGACGGGTCCTTCTTGTCGGGGGTTTCCGTGATCTGGTAGATCACGAACTTTCCGGCGGCCCTTGCCGTGACGTTGAAGCTCAGGCGCGCGCCCGTGTTCAGTACGAACTTGCCGCAGTCGGAGTCGTCGGTGTCCGGGTCGAATCCCTTGCCGGTGATCTTTCCGACGAAGTTGTTGTACGTGATGGTTTTTTCGTCGTGCTCGACAAACGACTGATCGATCGTCAGCGGCTTGTCGAGCAGAATGGGCGACGAATAGTTTTTGTAGAGGGTGGTTGCGCCGGAATAATAGATGCCGCCCTTGTCGGGATCGACGGGCTTCTTCGCCTTCTTGTCCCAGAGCTTGTCCACGTTGTTCCAGCCGCCGTCCGGTCCGTTGTCCGCGATGTAGTCGCCGACCGTCAGGACGAGCTGGTTTTCCTCCGAAAGCGTGAGCGTGTAGAAGTCGTCGCCGAACTGGACGGGACCGGAATCGAGCGAGATCTCGCCCCAAGTATAACGGCTTCCGTAGTAGTCATAATACACAGTGACCGTCTCGTCGAATCCCGCGGCGTTGTCCGCGAGGATGTATGTTCCATGCGTCTGGCCGTACGGCGACACCGTGATGGCGATCCCGGGATCGCCGGAGAGGACGGAATAATCGTTCAGAAGCGGCTGGTCCGAAGGCTCGGAGATGCCGGAGATGTCGAAGCTGTAGAAAGAGCCCTCCGCCATGGCGACGGTCGCGCCGGTTTCGACGGTGAGCTGTCCCGTGAGCCAGCCGCCCGCCCCGACGGATATCTCCGCACCGGTTTCGACGGTGAGCTGTCCCGTGAGCCAGCCGCCCGCCCCGACGGAAACTCCGCCGCCGGCTTTGACCGTGATCGCAGCCGCAATCGTGCCGTCGGACTCGACGGAGACCGTGCCTCCGCCATAGACTGTAGCCTGCCCGTCCAGGAACGAACTGTATCCGGATACCACGACTTTGCCGCCGTCCGCGACTTGCGTATCCCCGGTCAGTGTGCCGCTGCAGCCGACCGAGACCACACCGCCGACCGACGTCAGCCCGGAAACGAATCCTCTGTCTCCGACGAAAAGTTTTCCGCCTTTGGCGATGGTGACGTCAACGGCGGAGCCGCCGCCGGAGACGGTCATGCCGGCGCCGTCTTCAATGGATGCCGAGGATGCCAGCGCATCCCATATGACATTCACGCTTCCGCCGGAAACCACAGTCGAGGTCACCGTCGCGTTGCTCCCGACGGTCATGCCGACGGAATCCCCCTTCATCGTGACGCCGGACGCCGAGGCGCCGCTGCCCCAGATCTCCAGCCGGGCGGCATCCTCCAGCGTCACATCGTCCGCGACCGCATCGACGATATACATGCACCCGCTCGAATGCACGACCGTGCGGAACGCGGAGCCGCCGCTGTAGACATCAAGACGACCGCCCGCAACATCGGTGTCATACGCGAGACCGCCGCTGTAGACCTCCATATGCGCGTCATAGTAACTGGAGGTATGCGAATCCGTGTAATCGACCAGGAGTTTGGTCTTGCTCGCGACCGTGCCGGAGTGGACCGTGGCGCTCTGCCAGATCAGCGTCAGGCCGGTGAAGGTGTTCTCCTCGAACTCGATCGGAGTGCCGTCTCCGTAGCCGGAATTGTAAACACCGACATAACCGCCGTTTTCCCTGATCTTTCCGGTAAACTCTCCCCCGCCGACATAAAGGTTACCGCCCTGTTCGACCGTGAATCTATCCGCGCCCTGAACGACGCCGCCGGATTCGATGGCGAGGGCAGCGCCGGAGTTAATCCGCGTCTCTTTGCCGACATCCAGGACGCCGCCGGAGGAAACGGCGATCCCGAAGCCTTTTTCCAGTGCGCCGAAGTCGGTCATGTGGCCGTCCGCAACCTCGAACGCGCTGCCCGCGTAAGTCCCCTGAACAAGGGTTCCCTCAAGCCCGGCGGAGGAAACAAGGGTGATCGTCGCCTTTGCGCCGTCTTCCATTTTGAGGTTCGTGGCGGATGCTCCGCCATAGATGGCGATCGAACCGCCGCTGCTCACGGTCACGTCGCCTGCAACGCCCCAGCTGGTCGGATAGTAGCCGTAGTAGTCGCTCCCATACCCGTCAAGGAACATGTAACCGCCGCTGCTCACTGTGGCGCCCGACGCGATGCCGCCGTAGTTGACCCAGATCTGGCATCCGCTTCCGACCGTGGTGTCCGACGCAACGCCGCCGTAGGAAACATTGAGGTAGCCGCCGCGGTCTTCGATCCATGAATGGCCTTCATAGCTGCTGTTTACTTGCACGGCGCTGAGCACGGTCCCGGTCGCCTTCGCGCCTTCGCACAGGCTCATATAACCGTAATCCGCAAGCATGAAGTTTTCGAGCGCGCAGGTGTATCCGGCAACGACGCCCCCGCCGCTGCTCACGACGGCGTTTTTCGCGGTTCCGCCGTACAGCCACATATGTCCGCCGTTCACATTGACGTCCTGAAGCGTTCCGCCTGTCATGGAAACCCGTCCGCCTTCCAGCGAGATGCTGTTCGCTTCGCCGCCTTCAATGCCGAGGATGGCTCCGGCGGAAGAATAATAATCTCCGTAGGAATCCCTGATGCCGTGGAACGTCGCGTTTGTCAGCGTGCCGCCGGCGGAGACGCCGACCTCGCCCCCGCTGGAAACATTGAAGTTGGTCGCCTTTCCGCCGGCGGAAACGGTGATCTGTCCATTTTCGAACGTGATGTCGTCCGCCTCGCCGCCGTTCGCGATGCTGAGGCCGATCCTGTTCGCGCTGAAATGCTCGAACCTGCCGTCCTTCAGCAGGATTGGCGTGCTGTCATCCATCGTGCCGGAGACGAATGCGCTGGTCGTTGGGTCGACTCGAAGCCACAAATAGACGTTTTCCGTAATCTTGAGATTGGTCACGGAACCTCCGGCGACGGAAAGAGTGCCGCCGCTGAAGTCGAGTTCGTCGGCGGTCGCTCCGGTGTAAACATAGAGAGTTCCGGCCGTTACGGTCAGGTCTGTCACGGTCGCGCCGGAGGAGGCATATCCATAGCCCCCGTTGAGGACCGATTTCTCCAGCGTGCCGCCGTTATCAATATATATCCCGTACCCCATGCCGTCGATATAGGGTGCAATGGCGGAAACCATTCTGCCGCCGTTGAGGATCGACACGGCTCCCGTTGCATTGGCGCCGCTTACCGTGCCGGCGATTTTGCCGCCGCCGTTCAGGTCGTAGACGACCGCGCCGCCTTCGACCGTCCAGTCTCTCCCGCTCAGTCCGCTCGCCACCGCGTTGCTGTGGACGACGCCGGAGCAGTTGTCGTAATAGGACGAGGCCAAAGCAATATTGTAAGCCGAACCGCCTTCGTACAGGTGGAACGCGCCGTTGCTGACGACGGTGATGTCGGTCGCGGTGGTCCCGGCGTGGACCGTGACCAAGCCCATGAGCGTCTGATTGCCGAACGAATTGGGGCTGAACGTGACCTCGACGCCTTCGCCAAGCTCGTATCCGCCGCCGTTCTCGACCAGTTTCGTGCCGTCTGTGATCGTCGCACCGTTCGCGATCTGAACGCGTCCGAGTTCATCCGCGGTGATGACGCCGGACGCGATCGCCCCGCCGGAAAGGATTACACGGCCGGCGGATACCCAACCATAACTGTCCACGCCGCCTCTGGCGGTCGCGCCGTTCACCACGCCGCTGCTGTAGACATGCAATACGCAGCAGCTGACGGTCGTGTCGGTCGCCGTGGTCCCGGAGTGAACCGTGGCGGACTCGTATTGCTTCAGGACCGCGCCGCTGAATTCATGCGGCGTGAACGTTGCGGATCCGTATGCGCTCACGGAGACATAGCCTCCGTCTTCGATGATGCCGACCGCGGATCCGTAGTCGTAGACATACACGCGGCCGCCCGGCCGCACGACCGGATTGGTTGCCGTCGCGCCGGACTCGATGCCGATGCCGTTGCCGCTGTCGATCTTCAGGTCGCTGATCTTGCCGTCGCTGAGGGTGAACGCGGTTCCTCCGCTGGTGCCGTTGACGACGGTATTGAGGGCGATTGGGAAATGAACACCCGCTCCCGACTCCGCCACGATCCCGGTCGCCGTCGCGCCGCTGGAGACAAAGACGCGGCCGCTGCCGGCGACGTTGATTCCGTCCGCGACCGCGCCGGAGGACAGATACAACACACCGTCGCTGAGGACCGTCGTATTGCTCGCCGTGGTTGCGTCGATGCCCTGTTCTTTCCATCCGCTGCTTGTGTAAAGGTACATGGAAGCGCCGTTGCCGATCGTCGTATGATTCACCAGACCGCCGTTCCCTACGGTGACGTAGCCGTCGCTGGTGATCGTCGTGCTGTCCGCGGAGCCGCCGATCACATACATCTGGCAGTAGCTGTTGACCACGGTGTTGTCCGCCTCGCCGGAACTGAGGACATTCATGGATACGTAGTAGGTCAGGGTCGTATCGGTCGCCGTGCCGCCGCTGGAGACATACATGGATCCGCCGGTCAGTGTCGTTTTGGTCGCCGTGCCGCCGTTGCCGATGTACATGGAGTCGTAGTAGAGGCTCAGGCCGCTGAGCACATTGCCGGATTCGTTGGGGACGTCGTATCGGGTGTAGGACATGGTTTCCTCCGTTCGGGATTGGGAAAAAACTGCTGCGGTTCGTTTTTTATTAGTACTATAGTTCTTAAAAACAGAGAATGCAAGTAATCAAACATTAAAAAACACATTATTTTGGGTACAACAAAAATACGCCTCACCGCCCATGACAGGGAGATGAGGCGCGACTGTGTTTGTGTTTTGTGTTTTACAGCGAGGCGAGGAGACCGTTGCCGGTTTCGCCGAAGAGTTTGTCCGAAGCGGGATCAAGGGATGTATCAGCAAGTACATCCGTGTCGTACTGGCCGAAGCTCAGGCTGTCCGGCATGGCGAGCGCTGAGGAGACGGAAGCGGATTCCGGCATGGCGAGCGCGGAGGCATCGGAGGCGGTCTCCGGCATGGTGAGCGCAGCCGCATCTGCGACACTCACAAGCTCTTTTTCAACGCCGAGATGGATTACTTTCATGCCATTAAACAAATCGACGGACAGCGCATATGTGGCTCCGGCCTTGCCCTTCTTGGCATTCAGGGACTGCACGGAGTAGAAATACCGTGTTTCGCCGCCCGCCGTTAAGGACCTTGATGTCCTCCGCTTTCCCGTTCGAGGATACAAGGAGTTCACCCTTGGCCTCGATGACGGCGCTGTTCGCGGAGCCGCCGTCGTAGACCTGCATAAAGCCTGCGTTGATGTTGATGTCGGATGCGACGCCGCCGTCGTAAGCGTCGAGTACGCCTTTTTCGTTGACTATGGTTTTGCTCGCCACGCCGCCCTCGGAGATGTTGAGGCAGCCGTTTTCGTTGACCGTAGTGTTGCTCGCCACGCCGCCCTCGGAGACGTTGAGGCAGCCGTTCTCGTTGATGACGGTGTTGTTCGCGACGCCGCCGTCGTAGATGGTAAGCTCGCCGCCGTCATTGACATTGACGTTGACGGCGGACATGGGACTGGTGATAGTCTTTTCCTCGTTTTCCACGTCGCCGTAGAAGATGTTATCGGGCGCGGTGTCGACCGTGACGGCGAGGGTGGGGCCGTCCAGCGACAGCGTATACATCTTGCCGTGCTTGTAGAGGGTCTTGCCGTCGAGCGAGATCGTGCCGAGCTCCCTGTCATCGGAGGCGTTCACCACGGTGATGGTCCTCTCGCCGAAGTCCGCCGCGTATTCCGCCAGTTTGTAGGTGCCGTTCTCCTGCGTGCCGTCGGCCGTGAGCGTGTAGCTGAACGGTTCGAACAGGATAAACGAGAGGTTGTTCACGAGCGCCGTTTCCGCGTCCGGCACGGTCTGCGCGAGGTCGAAATCGAGGACCGCGCCGATTTCGGCGTAAAAGAGCGCGCCGGCTTCGAATGTCATCTTCCCGGTGAGCTTGCCGTCAACATCGACGCCGATATTGCCGCCGTCCCTGACGGTTATGCCGTTCGCGACGCCATTGCCATAGATGAGAGCCTCGCCACCGTAGTTCAACGTGATGCTGCTCGCGATACCGCCGCTGTAAATTTCGAGACAGGCGTCGTTTTCGAGCGTGAGATCGCTTGCGACCGTGCCGGAGTGAACCGTGTGCCAGCCATAATCCGAAAACGTGGAACCACCGAACGTATTGGGCACGAATTCTACGGTCGCCCCGTCCTTGACGTCGACACATCCGCCATTTTCCTTGATTTGCGTCGCCGTGCCCCCGGCGTAGACAAAGAGGTTGCCTCCGGAATTGACGGTGGCGACGTTCGCCGAGCCGCCGACGGAGACGCAGGCCGAGCCGCCGCCGTTCAACGTGGTGTTGCTCGCGATGCCGGCGCTGAAAATTTCGAGACAGGCACCGTTTATGAGCGTGAGGTCGCTCGCGACCGTGCCGGAGTGGACCGTGGGCCAATCCGGATTCGAAAACGTGGAACCGCCGAACGTATTGGCCACGAACTCCGCGGTCGCCCCGTCCATGACCTCGACATATCCGCCGTTTTCCCTGATCTGGGTCGCCGTGCCACCGGCGGAGACATAAAGTTCGCCGCCGGAGTTGACCGCGGTCTCGCTCGCCGAGCCGCCGGCGGAAACGTACATGACGCCGCCGTAGTTGAGCGTAGTCTCGTTCGCCTTGCCAAGGTCGTAGATATACATGGAGTCGTTCTCGTACAGGTCGATCCCCGTGCTGGTCTTGCCGCCGTCCACAATATATTCCGCCATGATGTAAAGCCTTTCCGCAGGAAAAAGATGGTCTGTTTTAAATTATTCCCATAATATAAAACAAGTATCGCGATATTTCAAGCACGCTTGGGGGTTGTATTTTTTGAAAAAAACACGATATGATCTCGAAAAAACTCTGCGGATCGCGTATTGCAGTAGAAATGGAGATCAACCGTTTAACCACAAACAAACATGTACAAATGACGCACTCACGTTTTTTTGTTCGAAAGACGGGGATTTTTTCTCTGTTTATGAAAAAAAAGATATGAAAGGTCGACTGTTCAAAACAAAAGAATAATCAGCAAAATAGCGATTTATAACCATTTGAGCACAAAATAGTTGCGCTTTTTGCTCAAGACTGCGACCGTTTTTTGTATTTGTCGCATCATTCCCCACTGGATGATGCGTTTTTTATACCGCGCTATCTCCCGTTCAATCCGAGGTGCAATTTTAGCTTTCGGTGCGGCCGTTTGAGGTTGTAAAACACAATATAGTCCCGTTTTGTCTCATCCAACTCCTCCGCAGAGTCGTACCGGTTGTGCGACAACTCCTCCCGTTTCAAGATGCTGAAGAAAGCTTCCGCCACAGGGACGGCGCACCGTCTTCCGGAAACGGGGCGGTCCTAATTCTTGTGTGCCGGATCGTCGGACCAGTCGCCGTATGCCTCCGTCGGTTCCGATTTGTCGGCGGTGGCGCGCTGGGACGGGGGGATTGTCGCAAGCCAGTACTTGACCTCGACGTGGTTGTCGACATAGAGGAGCGGCGGCGCCCCCTTGTGACGCCAGTTGTATCCGGCTCCGGCATAGCCCCATTCCCCTTCCGAATTGTCTGTGGCCGGACGGATGTGGAACACGCTTGTCTTGTCATGCTCCTCCTTGCTGTTGGCGAAGTCGTTCCCGTTCATGGTATGCTTCGGCGTCCACCGGTCCGTCATGAGGATCAGGGACGAAGGGATGCGGACAACGGAGATGCGGGACTTGACAAGCCGCTTGTCGCCGGACAGGATGTATCTGCAGTCGTCATTCCGGGCATAGCTGACGGGGATCCGGTTGTTTCCCTCTTCCGTGATGCCGTTGCTTCCATTGTGGGAGACGTCGGACGGGCAGCGGAACACCTTTCTTGCGAGCGTATAGCCGATCTGGTCCTTCCTGATGGCATCGGCATTCGGGCCGGCGAGGACCTTGTCCGGACTGGCCCCGGCAGAGACGGCGATCATGCCATACCAGTTTGTCCAGTCCCCGATGATCCTGTTTAAGGACAGCCGGTCGCTCATCGCATATTGCTGATGTACATGCCGATGGATTTCTGGTTGTTGAGGCACCCTGCCTTGTTGGCCGTCTCCCGCGCGGATCTCAGCGCGGGGAGTAACAGCGCGGCCAGGATCGCGATGATTGCAATCACGATAAGAAGTTCTATCAATGTAAAGGACCGGGATGGATGTTTCATTGTCGGACTTCCTTCTTTTCGATATGGTTTTGGGGCGTATCACAACGGTTCCCCGGACAATCGTCCTGCGGCACGGGGGACGCGGAGCATTGTCATCCGGGGATGAAACAGCAGCCCGCCCATGCTTTCATCTTTAATGGAGCACCTTTCTACACACATTCAAGTCTTTTTCGAAAAAGTCTTGAAAAAAGCGCACGAAACTTGAAATGCTCTTGAGGTGGAATCTCGGGATCGGTGAACCCAAACTTGATGGGAGAAGAGTCTCGCATGTCGCAAACACGCATTCTTTAAACGCACTCGCAAACATAGATATGCAACTCTCGCCTTTTCGTTTTTCATGCTCAAAAGTCGGTTTTGTTTTCTCTTTATGAAAAAAGAGATTGAGAGAACGATATTTCGTAACACGAAAAAAAAGAGAAAAAGGAAGGGTGAGCTAATTCTTCCCTCAGAAAAGAGTCGCGCCGGTTTGGCTTCGCGCGGCTGACCATTTTTTGTATCTACGCGTCATCGGCCTCCCCGTGACGCATTTTTTGTCCTGCCATGTCCCGTCCGACCGTGGCGTTGCCTTCGGGCGTTCCGTGCCAACCGATGTTTCGCAGGGCATGCCTGCATTTTTTCATCATGGCCCGGAATCGGGAAAAAAAAGAGGGGAGTCGGTTTGAGCCCGACTCCCCGGATGTGATTGCACGAATTGGAAAGACCGATTATTTCTTGTTGAAGACGATCGGAGCAAATTCGCGGAGGCAGCGACGCCAGGTCAGCCACTCGTGGGCGGTTCCCTCGGAAACGAAGAACGTGGTCTTGATGCCGAATTCATTGAAGGCATCCGCCACACGCTTCGCATTCTCGGGACGTTCCTCGGAGCCGAGTCCGATGAAGATGTGGTTGATGCTCTTGGAGGGATCTTCCTTCGCCGTCTTGAACGCGCCGTTGAACGCCTGGTCGATCGCGCCGTTCACGGAAAGGCCGCTGAAGCTGCCGATCCAGGAGAATTTGTCGAGGTTGGACGTAACGGTGCTCCAGGTCTGCATGCCGCCGCGGGAAAGACCTGCCATGGCGCGGTTCTCGCGTCCGGGCAGAGTGCGGAAGTTGGCATCAATGAACGGAAGGAGCTCGTTGACGAAGATGTCGTTGACGTTGCCGCCGCGGCCGCCCTCGCCGGGCTTCTTGAAATAGGAGTTGGTCTTCAGGTCGCCGCAGTCCATGACGATGATCATCGGGACGGCTTTCCCGGCCGCGATCAGGTTGTCCATGATGTAGTTTGTCTTTCCCTGATTGGTCCAGCCGTTTTCATCTTCGCCCCAGCCGTGCAGGAGGAGGAGGACCGGGTAACGCTTTTCGGGATGCGTCTCGTATTCGGCAGGCGTGTAGACGTGGCAGACGCGCGGGACGCCGTTGATCTCGGACCAGTAGTCGCAGCGGCGGACCTGGCCGTGCGGGACGTTCTTGTCGAAGTGGTAGTAGGCCGCTTCCTTCTCGTCTTCCGGGATCTCGATGCCGGACTGCTCGAAGTTACCGCCGAAATACGCTTCCGTACCCGGATCGAAGAACGTGTTGCCGTCGACATTGTAGGAATAATAATGGAAACCGACGACGAGCGGATCGGTCTTGACGGTCCAGCGGCCGTCGGAGGCCTTCTCCATGTTGTAGACTTTGCCTTCCTGCGTGATCGTGACTTTCTGCGCGCCGGGGGCATTCACTTTGTAGATGGCTTCGCGCGTCTTCGGATTCACGGCGGGATACTGGGAATTGAAGATGGTCGTTTCGGAGGGGACGAATCCTTCCGGAAGCGGTTCCACACGTCCGCCGCCGCCGAAGCCGCCGGCTCCGAACGGGCTGCCGCCGTTGCGCTGACCGCCCTGACGCTGACCGCCCTGACCGGCCTGGCCTTGCGGACGCTGGCCTTGCGGACGCTGGCCGCCCTGGCCCATGGCCGGACGCTGACCGCCCTGGCCCGGTCCCTGTGCGGGAGCCTGTGCGAGCGCAGTCAGAGCGAGCGCGAGTGCGACGGAACAACCGAGGAAATAACCGAGTTTCATGTTTTGAACTCCTTATCGTTGTTTTGAGCTTATTCCGAGGTTACCTAACAATCAGAAGTCAGCTCGTTATTGAGATCATCTGCTAATATACATTCGCAACGCGAAACTTCAACCGATTCTTTGAAGATTCGGAAACGAATTTCCGACCGCGCAGAAAACGATGCACGATTCCTTTCCGGTTTCGGAGACGGGGAGGGGGAGCCGCGCGGATTCCCGGTTTGTCAGGAAATATCCGCAATCTTTGAGAGTCCGCCAATCAGCGCGCTCTGTTCTGCAGGGGATAGACCGGAAAGAAGCTTTTCGCAGAGATCGTCAATTGATCTGAGAGAGTCGTCGACAAGCTTCCGGCCGTATTTGGAAAGAGAGATCTGAATTGCACGGCGGTCGTTCGGATTCTGAACGCGAACAAGCAGGTCTTTGTTCACTAAGTCATCGACGAGCTCGGAAACGGTTGCCGGTGCAAGTTTCATTGCCGCGGCAAGCTCCTTCAACGCGATGCCTTCCGGCTTTTCCTCGGTCATCATGCAGATGAGGGAAAGGATGCGGTTTTCACGGACCGAGATGTCGATATTCGGCATGCCCGGAAGACCGGTTGCCGTTTCACGGAAAAGATCGTGGATCTTGGCAATGGACTGCCTGAGAATCGCTGCATCTGTTTTTTTCATGAGCCTGCTTCCTCTGGGGGTTGCGACAGTTTGACGGAATGAAATAACATACATCATGTTTCGAAAGAATGCAAGCCTTTTTTTTATGTTTTTTCCTGCTCAGAAAAACTCCATCTTTCGCACATCGTGAAATATGGTGACAATTTGGATCCCCCGACACGAATCGTGAAGAAGGAATCATGCAATCGTTTGAGCCCGAAAATGCCTGTTCCCGGAGAAAGGCGGTTTATGGTCCGTTTTTTCGGAAAAAGAATGGAATTCTCCCGTCTTTTTCGAACTCGGGGAAATGATTGCACCGGAAAGACAGCCGGACGGATGAATTCCGAACGGGGAGTACGGCCCGGCGGTCCGCAGCATTAAAAAAACGGCTCCCGCGTCGGATCGGTGCGGGAGCCGGAGACGAGGTCTCTCCATACGCCGGATTGTCCGGCAGGATGGCAAGGCGTTCCGGGACTTCGGAATGAAGTCTTGAGGCCCCGTGCGGCCTTTCTGCGTGCGCGGGGAAGGGGACGCCTTCAGGCGACCGGGAAGGCCGTCACTTGTTTTCCTCGTAGTATTTGTTGATGCGCTCTGCGACGTCCATGTACTTGATATCGACGGCGTAAATCTGCTTGAAGCAGTCGAGGGCCTCTTTCTTCTTTCCCATCAGATCGTAGGTGCAGCCGAGGTGGTACAGGGTGAACATCTTGTCGGCGTTCATGGTGGGCATGTCGTCAAGGGCGCGGTTGAACTGCTCGATCGCCATGTCGAACTGATTCTTGGCGGCGAAGCAGCGTCCGAGGTAGACGATGGCGATCAGGCGGTGCTGCGGGTTGCGCTGCGCGATCTGGAACTGTTCCAGCGCGTCGTCGACGGCGCCGCCTTCCCAGAGGACTTCGGCGTATTCGAAGCGGATCTGGAGGTCGTTCGGGTATTTGAGAATACGATCCTGGTAGCGTCCCAGGCGATAGTCGTAGTTCGCCTTCTTTTCGGCGTCGATCTCCTCCTGGGGACGGCCTTCGGCGATCATCTTTTCGACCTTGCGCTTGGAGATTTCGGTGTTGGCCTTTTCGATGGCCTTGTCGATGGCCGGGTCGAGCGTGCCCATCTTTTCGACGATCCAGTTGTACGCTTCGATGGCCTTTTCGTAGTCCCCTGCGCGGAGATAGAGTTCGGCGAGGCGGCGGCGGGTGTCGATGGACTCGTTGCCCTCGGCGATTTCCTTCGAATACTTTTCGATCATCTCGCGGATGTCGTCCTCGGCGCGGATGATGCGGTCGCCCTGGTCCTGGTTGCTCGTGTTGAGGTTCTTCTTGAAGTCGGACTTTTCGCCCTGGCCCCACTTGCCCTTCTCCATGGAGGCGAGGGCGGCGGCTTCACGCAGGAGCGCGAGTTTTTCGAGGTCGCCGGGATACTTGTCCGCGAGTTTCTGGCAGACGGTGAGGTACTTGATGCCCTGTCCGTCGGCCTTGTAGTATTCGCCGAGCTTGACGATGTTCGCTTCGTTCTTGTCGTCCTTCTCGACGATGAACTCATAGGCCTCCACGCTGATGAACATCGCGCCGAGCTTCTTGGCGGAATCCGCGAGCAGGGTCAGTGCGGCGGGGTTGAAGAGGTTGAACGCGAGGGCTTCTTCCGCTTCGTTCATGGCCTCTTTCGGCTTTTTTGCCTTCAGCATGTTGCCCTTCATGATGTGGGGGAGCGACTTGACGATGCTCATGACCTTGGCGACCGAGCCCATCTTCGCGCAGTAGTCGCGTTCGCACTTGCGGAGTTTTTCGCGTGCATCGAGGAATCCCGGATCGAACTGGACGATTTCCTTGAAAAGCGTGATCGCATACTGCAGGTTGTTCTGGTTCATGACTTGCATCGCCTTGGTAAAGGCGGATTTTGTCGCGGGAGAAACGTCTTTCAACGTCTTTTTGACGATGTCCATAACTAAGAAAGCTCCTCAAGGGGTTGAAAAATGCGAGTTTGCGATGTATAATATTAAGTATAACACTTTACTCCGTTTTGCGGGAAAATCAAGTCCCGCATCCTCTTTTTTCGCTTTTTTTTGGAGCTTTTTGTTTTGTTTGAGCATGAAAACGACACGATCGCGGCGATCTGCACCGGCACGGGCGGCGCGGTGAGCATCGTCCGCATCTCCGGTCCGCGCGCCCTTGACGCGGTGCGTTCCGTGTGGCGCGGCAGACGCATGCCGGGCCCGGACTGCCCGCGCATGATGCTGTACGGACATATCGTATCCGGAGCCGCCGAGGCCGGGGCAGGGGAGCCATCCCTCGCCGTCTTCATGCCCGGGCCGCACAGCTTCACCGGCGAGGACGTGGCGGAGATCCACTGCCACGGCGGCAGCTTCGCCGCACGGCGTGCGCTCCGGCTGGTGCTTCAGGCGGGCGTGCGGCTCGCGCAGAACGGCGAATTCACGCGGCGCGCGTTCCTCAACGGCAAGCTCGACCTGACGCAGGCGGAGGGCGTGCTGGACCTCATCAACGCCGGCAGCGAGCGCGCCGGACTTCTCGCCGAACGCCAGCTCAACGGCGCGGTCGGCTCGGTCGTGCGCGAAATCCGCTCGGAAATCGTCCATCTGCTCTCCGAATGCGAATCCCGCCTCGATTTCTCCGAGGAGGACCTCGACTGGATGCCGCCGGACGAACTGTGCGGCAGGATCGTGTCCCTGCACGGACAGGCCACGAATCTCGCGCTCACGGCACGCGCCGGCGCACTCATCCGCGACGGCGTCTCCCTGGTCATCGCGGGACCGCCGAACGCCGGGAAATCCAGCCTCCTCAACCGCATGCTCGGGTACGACCGCGCCATCGTCACGCCCGTCCCCGGCACCACGCGCGACACGCTGGAGGAATCCGTCTCCATCGGCGGCATTTCCTTCCGCGTGACCGACACTGCCGGACTCCGCGAGGCGAAACAGGCCGATCCGGTCGAAGCCCTGGGCATGGACCGGTCCCGGCAGTCCCTCGGCGCTGCCGACATCGTGCTGTGGCTGCTGGACGCCTCCGCCACGACGGACTCCTTCTCCGCGCAGTTCGAGGGCATGGACCGTGCAGAATCCGCCGTCCGCGGCAAGTTCATCCCGTGCTGGAATAAAATGGACGGGGCTTCGATGCCGCCGGACGGCCTCGACCGGGTATATGCGTCTGAAAAAAACGAAGCGGAAAATGCGATAGAGAAGCATCCGGTTTTCGAGCATATCTCCGCCCGGACCGGAGACGGCATCGACGGCCTCTTCCGCCGCCTGGAGGAAACCGCATGGGACGGCCTGCCTCCCGCCGTGCAGTCCGGCGCCGCCGCCGTTTCCGAACGCCATGCCGCCCTTCTGGAACAGGCCGCGGACCATCTGAATGCCGCCTGCGAATGCGTGCGTGCGGGTTCCTGGGAGCTCGCCGGCAGTTCGCTTCGCACCGCCGCCGAGTTCATCGGCTGCATTACGGGCGAAACCGCCACGCCCGACGTCCTGGACGAGATCTTCTCCCGTTTCTGCATCGGGAAATGAGGCTTTTCCCAGCCGGGGCGAGCTGAATGGCGCGGCAAAAAAAGCCCCCGGAACCTTCAACAGGTCCGGGAGCATCCTTTTCACCTAACCCTGACTTTTCCGTGCTCAAGCGAAGCTGGGAGCACAAGTGCCGTGGAGGGCTTGCCTTCCTTCCGTGCTCAAGCGAAGCTGAGAGCACAAGTGCCGTGGAGTGCTTGCCTTTCCTTCCGTGCTCAAGCGAAGCTGAGAGCACAAGTGCCGTGGAGTGCTTGCCTTCCTTCCGTGCTCAAGCGAAGCTGAGAGCACAAGTGCCGTGGAGTGCTTGCCTTCCTTCCGTGCTCAAGCGAAGCTGAGAGCACAAGTGCCGTGGAGTGCTTGCCTTCCTTCCGTGCTCAAGCGAA
>Ga0265301_10002530_pt1 | contig 20939 bp, 18 predicted proteins | sample AusTroGonzalo_MG_2_FD_193488 | JGI IMG/M metagenome (GOLD analysis project Ga0265301, IMG submission 193488) | Bovine rumen microbial communities from tropical cattle in Woodstock, Queensland, Australia - Gonzalo_04 | ecosystem: Host-associated > Mammals > Digestive system > Stomach > Rumen ... | reverse complement strand
ACTTGAATGAAGTTCCTCCTTCCAGTCGGGCTACGCCCTCCTTTCAGGAGGAACTTCATTCAGCCCACAAAGATAGCACTTCCGCTATTTTTTCCACCCTCCCGTGTCTACTTTATTAATAGCAGCATGTTGTTCTTATAGTGTTAATACCACTTTTTAACCCAAAACTCATCAAGGATTTCGTTATAGGTACCTTTTTGTCGTTCCTTGTCTGTCAAATCAACGACATCTTCAAAAGATAAGCATTTCCAATCACCCTTTGACTCTTTACATTGGGTGGCAATAGCCTCAAATTCTTTAGTGTCATTGTCAAAGAAAGTAACGACCCAATAGTGGATTTGCACATCTTTATCTTTGTACCACTCCTCTACTTCCTGCACATAACGGCTTAACTGATCATCGTGAATGCCTGTATAGGCTTTGTTCTCAATGACGATAACATGTTGTTCCTCTTTTTGATCTGGAAAAGAACCAAAATAAGCATCCACTTCTGCTATCAGATCTATTTTTTGCCATTGTTTCCACACCTTTACACTGGAAACTTCAATATTGTCCACATAACCATATTGATTCAGTTGAACTTCTTTTCCTAACAATTTCATCAATGTCCGTTTGGCTAGCTCGTCACCACTTTCACTAGTATTTGCCAACCGTAGCAAATATGAAAGTTGATAATCAAGCATGGCCTCTTTGCCATGGTTGCCCTCGGAATCGTCACACATGAATAGAGAGGGCATGTCAGCAACTGCGAGTTTTGTCTCGTTTGTTTTCTTTTTGTTGAATAATCCCATGTTTCTTACGTTTTGATTGTTATTATTTGAGATAATGCGCAATTAATTCTAACACTAAAGCGCCTCCGAAAATAATGGCAAATATTATTGCAAGAATTCTTCCAATCTTCTTTACCACATTATGAAATCCATGTCCGATTGACCCAGATCTGTATCCTCCATCAACCGTACCGTTTGCATTGTCGTATGCCCTTTTGCATCTTTCGGAGCAAAAGTTATGGCTCCAAGAGTCCACACCTCCTGCGCCACAATACTTACCACACCAGTCACAGTATTTGTACATGTGACCTTGTCCATCATTTTTCAACATATTCAATCTGCCGTGTTATCCTGTTGGCTCCTCAGTTCTAAAAGATTATCAATAAAACCACTCCGATTATTACTAATGCCAAAATCCAACGCAACAAACTTTCATGGTATCCAACCCATTTAGCCAGTCTGTACACCCAAAAATTTTCATCAATCATAATCTTTTTGCCAGTTTTATCCTGTTGGCTCGTCAGTTTTATAATGATTAAACAAACTCCATTGAGCCGAAAGCCTATGTTGTCGTAAGGGCATAAAGAAAGGCGTAAATCCTTTCGTTATAATCTCCTTATTCACATGACAGGTGCTGGATTTACCTTTGGGTCGAATAAGTCGCGAAACAATTCACGCCATAGCGTGAACCCTCCGCTTCCCATCCCCGACCCATGAAAGTTTCCAGCTTTGTCATGCGGGAACAAGAGCGTCAAGCTCAATATGTCTTTATTATGTCAGTTTCTTAAGCCACGGTTTTTACTTTTATTTGTTACTACTACAATCCTATCTAATACAACAAAGCTGCTTTATTTACGTTTTCTAACTTTGGTCTTCCTTTGATTCTTTTCCGGATGTTTCACGGAATCAGTGAAATCCGACCAATCCTCCACCTTGAAGCCTCGGATGTCGCGCACTGAATTTCTAAACCATTCAATGCTACTCAAGGCTTGTATGGCATCGTAAAGATTCGCCAAACTTGGATTGGTGGTCAGATAGACGCTACCTTGCAGATTGATGAAATCATAGTCTGCCAACACATGCTTGATTTCGTAATAAGCATTGTTGTAAGGCTCGCCGTAATGCTTCTCCAATTGGGCGACAACCATGTCAAAGGCTATTGCAAACATAGCTCCTTCTCGTTGACAGGTTCAAAATAATCGCTCTCGCCCCAGAAAATGCGACCGAGATTATCCTTGGCAGCAATGACAATGCCACGATAAGGATTGTTCTCTACCTCAATCACTTCGCCCATCACCCAATCGGTCAAATGGGTGAGATAAGGGCTGATGTTCACAAGTTGTCCGACTTTCATAATTGTTCAATTTGCTGCAAAATTACACAATTTTCCAAATATTGGTCCTTTTCAGGCATTTTTTCCAGCAGCATTCATCGCCAAAGCCCTACGTTTCGAGTCCTCCATCACCTCCAAAGCCTGCTGTTGCAAGAATTTCTCTTCCTCGGTTTCGGGAACGAGCGTTACGCCGTGAGGCTTGGAGTGGTGGTTTTCGTCAAGATAGGAGAAAGTAGCGAAGCCGTCGGCGGCGATTTTTTCAGGCTCGCGGCTGCGGTACATTTTTGTGTAGACGGTCAGGGTGCTGCGACCAGCTGCGATTACCTTACTCTCGAAAGTGACGATGTCGCCCGCGAAAATCGGGAACTTGAAGTCGATGCCGTGAAGAACCAAAAGGACGGTGTCCTTCGTGTCAACATACTGCGCCACAGCGAAATAAGAACTTTCCAAGAAATACTCGGAGCAACGACCTGCGAAAAAAGTTTGGTGGTGGTTGAGGTCGGCGAGCTTGATTAGTCTTTGGGAATAGGTTGCTTTCATATTTTTGCTTTTCTTTTTGGATTGTCCTGCGGACAAGAAATCTTTCAAAATTTTTCAAAATCTATTAAAACATTGATTTTCTTTGATTTTATATTCGATTTTTTTCAGATTTCTTGCGAAGCAATTCCATAATTAAATCTTAATTCTCAGTCCGTCGTATGCGAGCATCATGCCTTCGGGCAGTTCGCGGTTGACTTCGGCAGCGAGGCCCATGCTGTGGCTGCAATGCGTGAACCAAGTCTTTTTCGCGCCCAACCTTCGGGCAATTTCAATGGCTTCGTCCAATGTCAGATGCGAGTAGTGTTTCTTCTTTTGCAAAGCCTCAATAATCAGGTATTCAACGCCTTGCAGTTTTTCAATCGCCTCCTCGGAAATCTCGCTCAGGTCGGTGACGTATGCGAAATTGCCGATGCGGAAAGCATAGCAAGTCAAAGTGAAATGTTTCAGTTTTATTGGGATGATGTGCAGGTCGCCAAAATCGAAGGGCGTTTCGTCGAGGCGGCGGATGTCGTAAGTCGGGGCACCAGGATACGGGTGTTCGTCGAAGGCGTAGGAGTACTCTCTCCTGATTTCGGGCAGCGCGGAGTCGGCCACGTAAAGCGTCATGGGCTTCTGCTGCTTGAAAATGTAAGGGCGCAGGTCGTCGAGGCCGCCGATGTGGTCTTTGTGCTCGTGCGAAACCAGCACCGCATCAAGCTTGGTGACGTTCTCGCGTAACATCTGCTGGCGGAAGTCGGGGCCGGCATCCACGGCCACTGTCACCTCATCGGTCTGAATCAGGATGGAAGTGCGCAGCCGCTTGTCGCGCGGGTCTTTCGACCGACACACGGGACAACTGCAGCCGATGACAGGCACACCTTGTGAGGTTCCACTACCTAATACCGTGACAATCATAACTTTATCATTTACCGTTAAGACTTTTAAGCCTTGTTCTGGCTCCGTCAAATCAGAATGCAAAAATATGGATTTTTTTGAGGAAAAACCACTTCATTTCGGAGAAATAGACTAACTTTGCGCCCTTGAAATTTCTATTCAATTTTGAAAAACTACCTATAATAATGAAAATCAACCCATTCAGAGGTACAGGCATCGCCTTGGTGACCCCCTTCAAGCCCGACTTTTCCGTTGACGTGGAAGCCTTGCAACGCATCGTGAACCATGTCATCGACAACGGCGCGGACTTCTTGGTCGTCTTAGGCACCACCTCCGAGGCTCCTACCCTCACTTCAGAAGAAAAGAATCTGGTAATCAGCACGATACTTAATGCCAACAAGGGTCGCTTGCCCGTCATGCTCGGCATGGGCGGCAATAACACACAAGGCGTCATTGAGGCCGTTAAAAACCAAGATTTTACGGGCATCCAAGGCATCTTGAGCGTCGTACCTTATTATAATAAGCCCAACCAGCGCGGCATGAAGGCCCATTTCGAGGCCATCGCCGACACCAGCCCCGTTCCTGTGGTGGTTTACAACGTCCCAGGTCGCGTGGGTGTGAATTTGCAAGCCGCCACCTGTGTGGAACTCGCCCAACATCCCAACATCATTGCGGTGAAGGAGGCTTCGGGCAATTTGCAGCAAATCATGGAGATACTGCGCGACAAGCCCGCCGATTTCGACCTGCTTTCGGGCGATGACGGCATCACCCAACCGCTGATGGCCCTCGGTGCCACGGGAGTGATTTCGGTGGCCGCCAATGCCTACACGAAACCTTTCAGCCGCATGATGCACGCCATGAAGGAAGGCCGAGCTGAAGAAGCCCTGCGTCTGCATTACGCCACGCTCCGCATGAACCAGCTCATCTTCGCAGACGGCAATCCAGCAGGCATCAAGTGCCTGATGAGCCATATTGGGCTGTGCCAGAATGTGTTGCGCCTGCCTTTGGTGTGTGCAAACGAGAAAGTGGAGGCCGACATTATTGAAGAATGGAAACAATTAAAAGACAAATAAAATGAAGAATTTACGGTATTTCATCGTCATTTTAGCCGCTGTGGTTTGCGGCAACCTGTTCGCGCAAAAGAGCCAGCAGGAACTCAACCAACTCATGCAAGACCGCAATGAGTATTATTTCACCTTCACGCTGAACGGCAACGACGACCTTCAGGCCATCGCCCACACCATTTCAGTGGACCGCGTCGACGGCAATTTGGTGACCGCCTACGCCAACAGCAGCGACTTTGCCAAGTTCCAGAAACTCGGGTACCAAGTCACCTTGATGACACCGCCTTCGATGCTTGAAAAAGTAGAAATGTGGGACGGCAGCAACCGCGCCGAATACGACTGGGACAGCTACCCGACTTACGAAGCCTACGAAGCGATGGTTTACCAGTTTGCCACCGACCATCCTGACAAGTGCGAAATCCTCACCCTCGGCACACTGGCCAGCGGACGCAAAATCCTGGTTGCCCACCTCAACAACGGCACGAGCGACGGTAAGCCCAAATTCCTCTACACCAGCACTATACACGGCGACGAGGTCATCGGCTGGATTATGATGCTCCGCCTCATCGACTACCTGTTGGAGAACCCAAACGAGCCTGAGGTACAGACCATTATGGAAAACATCGACCTCTATATTGGCCCCAACACCAATCCCGACGGCACCTACCACGGTGGCAACAACAACGTGAACGGTGCCACCCGTGCAAATGCCTATGGCATCGACATGAACCGCAACTACGCCGACCCTCATGGCGGACCTCATCCCGACGGACAGAACTACGCACTTGAAACCCAGTGGTTTATGCAACTAGCCGACGACGTCCCGTTTGTCATGGGCGCCAACTACCACGGCGGTGCCGAAGTGATGAACTATCCTTGGGACAACACCTACACGCTCCACGCCGACGATGCTTGGTACCAGCTCATCAGCCACGAGTACGCCGACCTGACCCATTTAGTGAATCCAAGCTACATGACTGACTATAACAACGGCATCACCAACGGCGCGCAATGGTACATGATCGGTGGCGGTCGTCAAGACTATATGAACGGCTACGCCCAGTGCCGCGAACTCACCATCGAATGTGGCCCGAAACTGCCCAGTGCCAGCACGCTCCCGACTTATTGGAACTACAACAAGAACTCCATTTTCGCTTTCATGACCCAGTGCATCTACGGCATCCACGGCACCGTAACCGACAAGGACAACGGACAGCCCCTCAATACCACCATCACCATCACCGGACATGACGACGAGTATTCCGTGGTGGAGAGCCACCTGCCCGCCGGCGACTACCACCGACCCATCAAGGGCGGCACTTATACGCTGACCTTCACGGCCAACGGCTATTACCCGCATCAGGAGACGGTCACTGTGAGCGACGGCGAGACCATCGTCTTGGACGTGCAGCTCGAAATGGGCGAAGGCATCCTCCCCGACTTCACCGCCACCTCCACTGACGTCGCCCTCGGCGGCAGCGTCAACTTCACCGACCAGACTTGGGGCGCCAACCTCGTCAGCTGGGAGTGGACCTTCGAAGGCGGCACACCTGCCACCTCGACGCTCCAGAACCCCACAAACATCACTTACAACGCCATCGGCGACTACGATGTGACCTTGACTGTCAGCAACAGCGACGGACTGACCGAGACCGTCGTCAAGCACAATTTCATCCATGTCTCTGAAGCTTACAGCATGGAGAATGCCACCATCGAGACCTGCAGTGCCTTGTTCTTCGACGATGGCGGTCCGAGCAGCAACTACGGTAACAACATGAACCTCACCATGACCTTCCTGCCTGCTACAGCTGGCGGCATGTTGGAGGCCATCTTTGAGGAATTCGCCACCGAAAACGGATGGGATTTCCTCTACATTTACAATGGCACCTCCACCAATGCCACACTAATCGGCCAATATTCAGGCTCAAGCAGCCCTGGCACAGTGGCCGCTACCAACCCCGACGGTGCCCTGACCTTCCGCTTCACTTCCGATGGAAGCGTCAATGCCGCCGGTTGGAAAGCCATAGTGCGTTGCATCGGCACCGGCTACGAACCGCTTGAAATCGAGCTGTTTGCCGACCCTGAGACCATCGATGAAGGTGAAAGCTCACAGCTCAGCGTGTATGCTACTGGGGGAGACGGCAACTATACCTACCTCTGGTCGCCCGCCGAGACCCTCGACGACCCGAACAGCGACAAGCCTATAGCCACACCGACGGAGCCTGAAACCACCTACACCGTCACCGTCACCGACGGCGAAAACAACACCGTGACGGGTCAAATCACCGTCATCATCAGAAACTGGTCGGTGAGTGAGATGGAAGGCGTGGAAATCTACCCGAACCCCATCCACAACAACCTCAACATCAAGGCTATGGGCCAAATCAACTATGAGTTGCGCAACAGTCTCGGACAACTTGTCCTTTCGGGCAGCTTCACCGACGCGACCCAAATCAAGACGGACGGCCTGAGCCAAGGCATTTATTTCCTGCGACTCATCGGCGAACAAGGAACCAAGGTTGAAAAAATAGTTATCGAATGAAACGACTGAAGCACATTTTTCTGCTCTTTGCGGTGCTTGTCGGCGGCAGGCTGACCGCCCAAACGGATTTGGAGCAGCTCATGCACAACCGTGGCGAGTATTTTTTCACTCTCACGGTTCAGCAACCGGCTGAAATCCAAGCCATCAGCGACTTGTGTTCCATAGCCAGCACTGACGGAACGACCGTCGTTTGCTACGCCAACCAAAACGAGTACGAGTTCTTGCTCAAGCGGGGCTATCAGCCCAAACTGCAAACACCGCCCTCGCTGCTTGAGAAGCACACCATGTGGGACGGCAGCCACCGCGAGACCTATGATTGGGACGCCTACCCTACCTATGAGGCCTACGAAAGCATGATGCAAGCCTATGCCACCGAGCATCCCGAACGCTGCACCTACTTCGAACTTGGCACCTTGGACAGCGGACGCAAACTTATGTTTTGCCGCATCAACAATGGGCAACCCGATGGAAAACCTAAGTTCCTATACACCAGCACTATGCACGGCGACGAAACGACTGGTTTCATGCTACTGCTCCGCCTCATAGATGAGTTTTGTACCAGCAATGACGACCGTATCATGAACTTAGTCAACCACTTGGACATTTTCATCTGCCCTAACACCAACCCTGACGGCACGTATTATGGTGGCAACCACACCGTTGATGGCGCACGCCGCAACAACGCCAACAACATCGACCTCAACCGCCATTATCCCGATTTCGACAAAGGTCCACACCCTGACCATGACTGGTGCTACCAAAATGAAACCCAGTGGCTTATGGACTTGGCTCAAACCTATCACTTCACCATGGCCGCCAACTATCACTGCGGATCGGAGGTACTCAACTACCCATGGGACACCCACCCTTCACTCCACGCTGACGACGAATGGTGGAAGTTGGTCTGCCACGAATACGCCGACCAATGCCACGAATGGGATCCTAACTACATGAACATGCCGCACCAGCATGCCGACAACGGCATTATCAACGGCTACCAGTGGTACACCATTTCGGGCAGCCGGCAGGACTACATGAACTATTACGCCCAATGCCGCGAAGTGACCATCGAATGCTCCAACTCCTACACGCCCAACGCCTCGCAAATGCCCATGTATTGGAACTACAACCATAACAGCATGTTAAGCTACATGGAACAGAGTCGCAACGGCATCCACGGCACCATCACCGACGCGGCGACAGGCGAAGCGATTGAGGCTACGGTCAGCATTGCGGGACACGATCACCACGGCTCGGAGGTCAGCTCGCATTGGCCTTTGGGCGACTACCATCGTCCTATCAAGGGAGGAACGTACAATGTCACTTATTCTGCCTACGGTTATGAATCACAGACAATTAGCGTCACTGTGAGCGACAACCAAGCCGTCACGCAAAATGTGCAGCTCGTGCCCAACGGCAGCCCGCTAATTGTCGATTTCGAATGCAACGAGAAAATCATCCCCATCCAAGGCGAGGTTAGGTTCACCGAAAAGTCAAAAGGTGCCGACATCAGGCAATGGCAGTGGGAATTCCCTGGAGGAACGCCCTCCGTTTCGACTGAAAGGAGCCCCATTGTCGTCTACCAAACGTCTGGCACATACAATGTTACCCTGATCGTCACCAATACCAACGGCGAAAGTGCAACCCTCACCCAATCCGAGCTGATTCAAGTGTTTGAACCTTATTTCATAGAAAACGGCACCCTCAGCCTTTGCGAAGGCCTGTTTTATCCCACAGGAGGCATTTGCGGACATTACGGCAACAACGAAAACATCACCGCCACGCTTAGGCCGTATGAATCTAACAACAAACTCAATGTCAACTTTTTGGGTTTCAAGACAGAAGGCGGCCTCGACATCCTCAGCATCTACGACGGCATCTCGACCGATGCCCCGCTCATCGGGCGTTATTCGGGGATACAGAACCCTGGCCACATCACCGCCACCAATGCCGAGGGTGCGCTGACCTTCCATTTCACCACCGACAACCGCACAGGTCTCACGGGATGGAAAGCCTTGGTGACCTGCATCCAAGACGCTACGATCTGCGAAAACGGCGCAACAGGCCCAAAAGTCTTCCCCAACCCCAATTCAGGCCGCTTCACCATTGAGGCCGAAGAGGAGTTTTCCTATACGCTATTCAACAGCCTCGGACAATGCATCCTTTCAGGCATTGGCACAGGCACAACAGAAATCGATGCTCGTCAACTGCGCCAAGGCATCTACTTCCTGCAACTCAGCAGTGCAAGTGGAAACCGCGTCGAAAAGCTTGTCATAGAAAAATAAAAACAAAAACAAGGCGTTATAAAGCAAAAATGAGTAATTTTGCAGCCCGATGAAAAATAGGATTCTGATATTGGCACTATTCGGCCTCGTTGCCTTGACATCATGCGACGACTTCAACCGCATGATCAAAAGCACCGACAACGAAATGAAGTACGAAGTGGCGATGGACTTCTTCGAGAGGGGCGACTACAACCGTGCCTTGCAGCTCTTTGACCTGCTGCAGGCCTCGTTCCGCAACACGCCTCGTGGCGAAGCCATCACCTACAAGACGGCTTTGTGCTACTATTACCAGAAAGACTTCGAGATTGCAGGCTACTATTTCAACCGTTACACGCAGGCGTATTCCTTCTCCAAAGACGCGGAGAAAGCCGCCTTCATGAGCGCCTATTGCAGCTATCTCCTCTCGCCCGAGTCGGGCCTCGACCAGACCAACACCCACAACGCCATCGCGCAGCTGAAGGGTTTCACCGAACGCTATCCGCAAAGCGACAGCCTGGCCCGAGCCCAAGAGCTGATGGAGAACCTGAACGCCAAGCTGGAAGAGAAAGACTACAACATCTGCCAACTCTTCTACCGCATGGGAAACTACAGCGCGGCCATCACTTCGTTTGAGAACCTGCTGAAGAAATACCCCACCACCAAGCACCGCGAGGAAATCCTCCTCGACATGGCCACGACCTACTACGACTTCGCCGAAAACAGCGTCCCCGAAAAGCAACGCGAACGCTACGAGTCGTGCATCGAGCAGTGCAACACACTGACATACCTCTATCCCGAAAGCCCACACCTGAACGAGGTGAAAAGCGTTTCGGCCAAGGCAAAAAAGAAATTAGAAAAACTACAATAACAATGGATTTCAAGAGAATTAAAACCGAAACGACGGTGGTCACCCGCCAGAAAGACCAGTTCTACAAAGGAACAGGCAACATTTACGAAACCGTGGCAATCCTTTCCATCAGGGCCAACCAAATCGCCAGCATGATGAAATCGGAGCTGAACGAGAAGATCGAAGCCTTCTCCTCCACCACCAACGACAGCTTGGAGGAAGTGTTCGAAAACCGCGAACAAATCGAAATCGCCAAGTTCTACGAGCGCCTTCCCAAGCCCACCCTGATTGCCATCCACGAGTTTCTGCACGACGAGATCTATTACCGCAACCCCGTCAAAGAGACCCAAGACGCATTCTGACAACAGCCATGAAAAGAGCACTCCTCACCTTCCTCCTGATTCTCGCAGGCCTCATGCCCGCCACCACGTTGACGGCGCAAGAGCTGAAATGCGACGTCCGTGTCAACGCCAACCAAGTGGAAGGCTCGGATAGGACCATCTTCCAGAACCTGCAGACAGCACTCTATGAGTTCCTCAACAACACCAAGTTCACCGACATCAACATCAGACAGTCCGAGAAGATAGAGTGTTCCATCCTCATCAACGTCAGGAGCAGAGACAACGACTACTTCACCGCCGAGATCAACGTGGCCTCCAACCGACCCATCTACAAGTCGAACTACAATTCGCCCATGTTCAACTATCTTGACAAGAACTTCATCTTCCAATACACTGACGGACAAGCTCTTGACTTCAACCCCACCACCTACATCTCCAACCTGACCAGCACGCTCGGCTTCTATGTCTACCTCATCTTGGGCCTCGATTTCGACTCGTTCTCCCTTTATGGCGGCGAACCGTTCTTCGAACTCGCCGAAACCATCGCCAATGCCGCGCCGCAAGACTCCAACGGCGACGGCGGCTGGAACTCGACAGGCCGACAGAACCGCCACGCCATCATCAGCGAGTTCAACAACGAAACATACCGTCCGCTGCGCCAGTTCCTTTATGACTACCACCGCAATGGCCTCGACGTGATGTCGGAAAAACCCGACCAAGGCCGCGACGTCATCCTGAACGCCATGCAAAGCCTGCAGTCCATCTATGAGCGCAACTCCATGTGCTACATCCTGCAACTGATTGTCGAGACCAAGCGCGACGAAATCATCCAAGTCTTCTCGGAAGGCAGCCAAAAGGAAAAGACCACGGCGGCCAACATCATGAAGACCATCGACCCATCGCAGTCATCGAGATACGATGTCATCCTGCAAAATCCGGGAAGATAAGTCCTTCCGATTATGCTCAAACAACTGCAAATCAGCAACTACGCCCTGATTGACCAACTGGACATCAGTTTCAATCGGGGCTTCAACGTCATCACCGGCGAGACAGGTGCGGGCAAGTCCATCCTGCTCGGCGCCCTGGGATTCGCCTTGGGCGACCGCGCCGACACAGGCGTGCTCTTCGACAAGGACAAGAAATGCGTCGTGGAGGCCCTGTTCGCGTTGGACGATGAGTCGTTGAAGCCCCTGTTTGAGCAAAATGACCTCGATTTCGAGGCCGAATGCACCTTCCGCCGCGAACTCAACCCACAGAAGAAAAGCCGCGCCTTCATCAACGACACGCCTGTTTCACTGCAGACCATGAAAGAGATTGGCAGCCAATTGGTTGACATCCACTCGCAACACGATTCGCTGCTGCTCACCGATGCCGACTTCCAATTGAGGCTGCTGGACAACATCGCGCAAAACGGCGTGGTTTTGGCCGATTACCAAACAGAATATGCCCAATACAACGCCGTCAAGCGAAAACTGGGCGAATTGCGTGACATGGCGACCAAAAACACCGCCGAGAACGACTACCTGAAGTTCCAGTTAGACGAACTCGACAAGGCCGACTTGAAGGAAGGCGAATACGCCGAAATGGAACAGACCCTGCGCGTGATGGAGAACGCCGAGGAAATCAAATCGCTCTTGGTGACCGCCAACGGTTTGATGGAAGACTCGGAAAACGCCATCTTGGGGCAAATGAACGAGTTGGCCTCAGCCCTTTCGCGACTGAGACACCTCTTGCCCGACACCGAAAGCCTCGGCGAACGCATTGAAAACCTGAAAGTTGAGCTGAAAGACATCGCCTATGACCTGCGCCGCAAGGAAGACGAGACCCAATTCGACGAGGAACAGTTGCAAAACCTTCAAGAACGCTATGACCTCCTCAACCGCCTGATGATGAAGCATCGCGTCAAGGAGTTTGAAGCACTCATCGCCTTACGCGACAGCCTTCGCGAGAAGGTGAACGCCTTCGAAAACATCGACGAGGCCATCGCCAAGGTTGAAAAGGAACTGAAAGACAGCGAGAAACGCCTCTCCAAGCACGCCAAAGCCTTGCACGACCGCCGCTGCCATGCTGCCACCGCCTTCAGCGATAAAGTGACTGACTTGGTGCGACAGTTGGCTATGCCGTTTGCGCAGTTCCAAGTGGCAGTAGAAAGCCAAGACAGCTTTGGCTGCAAAGGCACCGATAGCATTCGTTTCCTGTTTTCGGCCAACAAGGGCGTGGCCGTCGCCGACCTTGAGCGCGTGGCCTCGGGCGGCGAGTTGTCGCGCCTGATGCTCGCCATCAAGAGCGCCGTTTCAAGTTACAACTACATCCCCACCCTCATCTTCGACGAAATAGACACGGGCGTTTCGGGCGAGGTGGCGGCCAAAATCGGCAGTATCATGGGCCAGATGGGCTCGTCGCTGCAACTTATCGCCATCACCCACCTGCCCCAAGTGGCCTCCCAAGCCGAGCACCATTATTTCATCTACAAGGACAACGATGGTGAGCGCACGCAGTCACACATCCGCGTGTTGAATGCCGAAGAGCGTGTTGTTGAAATTGCTAAGATGCTCAGTAATGACCAAGTCACGCTAGAAGCTTTGCGGGCAGCGGAAGTACTTTTAAAGTAAAAAATTTCGTTTCATACAATAACATTGCTATTTCGCAGTTAAAATGGCAAAACAATTATTGTATTACCAAAACACCCATCCAATGAAAAAGATTATTTTGGCTGCCATCGCCATCATGATGGTATTCGTAGGCTGCAAAAAAGAACCCAAAGCCAACGACAACCCAAGAACAGACATTGCACTGACCGAAACCGAAAGACAATTGGTCAGCGACAACAACGACTTCGCCTTCGACCTTTTCCGCACCGCACAAAGCAATGAAAGCCAAATCCTTTCGCCCCTCAGCATCACATACGCCTTGGGGATGCTTAACAATGGAGCCATCGGCCAAACCCAACAGGAAATCAACACCGTGCTTGGTTTTGGCGACACTGGAGCGGATGCCATCAATGACTTCTGCAAAAAGATGCTTACTGAGGCATCTTCCCTCGATAAAATGACCAAGGTGATGATTGCCAACACCATCTTTGTCAACAGTGGCCAAGGCTACGAGCTGAAACCTCCTTTCGTGGAAAAAGCCAACACCTATTACGATGCCAAGCCCGAATCGCGCGACTTCAAAGACGGGCGCACGCTCGACGTCATCAACCAATGGGCCAGCGACCACACCGAACAAATGATCAAGAAAGCCCTTGAGGAAAACGAATTCGATCCCGAGGCGGTGAGTTATCTGCTCAATGCCATCTATTTCAAGGGTGAATGGAGCATGAAATTCAAAAAGAACGAAACCAAGGATGAGCCCTTCAACAATGGCGACAAGGTGCCGATGATGCATCAGGAATGTGAACTCTCCTATGCTGACAACGACACCTACCAATCACTCAACCTGCCCTACGGCAACGGCGCCTATTACATGACCGTCATGCTGCCACACGAAGGCAAGACCACAGATGACATCCTTAGCCAATTGAATGGACAAAGCTGGAATGACAACCTCCATCAGATGTACACTCACATCGTCGACGTAAAACTTCCCCGTTTCGAGACCAACACCAACTTGAATTTGGTGGAAATCATGTCAAGACTTGGTATGCCGACCGCCTTTGACTCCAACACGGCCCAATTTGACGAATTCTGCAATGTCCCCACTTATATCGCACTCATGAAACAAGTGGCCAAAATCAAATTGGACGAAGAAGGCACTGAAGCTGCAGCAGTTACAGTCGCCGGCATGCTTGAAACAGCTGCTGGGGAAGAGCCTGAGCCACCATACGCCGTGTTCCATGCCGACCATAGTTTCCTTTATGTCATCAGCGAACAATCGACAGGGGCCATTTTCTTTATTGGAAAATACACCGGAAAATAAGCCTCAAGCCACTTCCTGAATACGCCAAAAAACGCTGCCAAAGGTTATTTGACAGCGTTTTTGTATTGTCTCTCCAGGAAGCAATCCGAACTTAGTTAGTCTGTTTCAACAGCTTCACCGTCGTTACAGCATCATTTTCATCCACGATGCGGACAAAATACAAACCTTCCGGCCAAGCACGCACCTCAACGACATTGTTCGTGCCTTGGTAAACCAACTGTCCAAGCGCATCAAACACCTTGATTCCCTTTATCTTGCCTTCTACCGTGAAACGGTCAGAGGCGGGATTGGGATAAAGAACAGCCTCAGCACCATGCTCCCCGACCGAAGTCACTTCAACAGTGACATCGCTGGGATCGGACTGGCAAATTTCGCCGCCTTCCCGCAGATACACGACAAACACAGCATAGTGCATCGTACCTGCCACCTCGCAAACGTCGAAGTAGGATTTCTGTTCAGGGTCGGTTATCTGTCCCACCACAACACCGTCGCGAGCGATGAGATACTGCTGGAACTCGTCCTCAATGCCGTCCCAGTCCCAGGTCAGCAAAGCGCCGAACTCACCGCCCTCATGCCATTCATAAACGCCTTCCAAATTGAAAACGGGTCGGCAGTCCATCTCACAACCAATCTGATATTCAATGATTCCTCCCACTTCGGGATAGCCATCGGAGGCCACAATGAGGTTGCCATTCCAATCATAAATCTCGTAGTAGACCTCCTCAAGGCTGCCGTGTGAATAGCAGGTATTGTCGTAAGTCCAGAAGAAAGTCGCGGTCTGATGGTTGGGCACAGGCACAACCATAGAGGCCGCTCCCCCATCCCAAAGGCCCACGCGCTGGGAGATTTTGCCGTCCTCGTCAAGCACGGCGATGGACGACATGTCCCAACCGTTGTTGCCGCTGTCGGCCAACTCAAAGCGAAGGTCACAGGTGCTGCCAATCAACACAGTATCGCGTGCCACCTTGCTCATACCGGCCTCATTGACAGCATACACCGTATAATAATAAGTGCCGCCTTTGGCCACCTCGTCAACGTACCCAACCTGCGAATCCGACACACCCAACAGGGAATCGACCACCACACCGTCGCGCATGATATAGAAGGCCTCAATCTCGGTCAACGGATTGCCGCCACGGGTCTCATAAACGGGATTGAAAGTCAATTCAACCTTGTTTTCCATCCATACCGAAGCCTCCAGATTCTCCACGGCTTTCGGAGCGTCATAATACGCTGCCACAGGGTGCAAGTTGAAAATGGCATTATGCCACCACGGGAAGGAATAGAAGGTCAAATAGAAGCCATCGATAGCATACCAGCCGTTGTCGAAACCCGCCCAGCCCCAGTTGAGGTGGAACAGGTTGTTGTCGTCGTAACCGTCGAGCACATAGGCATGGCCTCCATCAGGGCCTGACGAGGCGTAATACAACGGCATTCCCGCATCGAGATTGTTGCGCAGGTCGTTTTCCCATTGCGTCTGGTTGTTCATTTCACGGTGCTGCAAATCAGAGCTGTATCTGAAATGCGCCTCCATAGCCGGCCCGACATCCTCTGAATAGGCGCCGCTGGCACTAGGGCCATAGCCCATATCGACGCTCACGCCCGCATGGTATTCAAGCAAGGCCGTGGCATCCACCTCAGCCTGCGGGCTGGCGAAGTCAAGAAAATCGGGCATCAGCTCAAACTGGTAGGTAGACTCACCGAAGTTGGCCTCCTGCCAGCCATAGTTGCCGTAGTAGCTGCTGGCATAGTAGCCGTGCGTGCCCTCGCCCGTGCGTGGCCATTCCCAAAAGCGCATCAGTTGGCTCATGGTGTTGGCCACACAGCCCGACTTGCAATGGCCGCTGAAAACCGAAGATGGGTCCTCGGGTGCCATGTTGTTGTAGAGGTCGGTCTGGTTCCAAACGGAAGCCAGCAGCGGTGCCTGACTGCGACTTATCTTCTTGTCGCTCAGTTTGCCCGTCTCGGCTAAGCTGTTCCAGTCGGCGATGGCTTCGGCAGTGCGTTCGTCGTTATTGGCATACATCTGGCTGAAACCCGCCTTGTAGTTGTCGAAGAAGGTCATCAAGCCGTCGGGAAGTTGAGGCGTGAAGTTGCTCTCGGTGGAATAGCCCAAGATGGGCTTTGCACGGTCGTCGGCACTGACGATGACGAAGCCTTTCGGCTGCACCGCGAAGACGTAAAACGCCGCCGTGCCATTTTCGGCAAAGGCGGTGTAAACCAACTCCGCCGTCGCCGACTTGATTTCAGTATTGGCTTGCATAAACTTGATTCCCAAAGCCTTAGCTTGACTTTCATCAACAGGCTTGGCATGAAGTCCGCCGACAAGCAGCGTAACAAGCAAAAGCGTAAAAGTAGTTTTTTTCATGATATTATTGGTTTTAATTGTTAGTATATCAACATTTTACGTCAAAACGACTCCTTTTACCGTTCATCAAACTTCACCAACAAAAACGAATCCGTGCTGCCTTCTTTGGGCAGATAGGCCTGGTCATAGACGATATAATAGACAGAGCCTGTTTTTGTTTTGTAAATATGCGTAAAGTACTTGAAATCAAAGCCTTTCTCGGTCATTTGCTGTCGCGTGGCAAAGCTTTTTCCTTTCTCGTTCAGTTCCTCAAGGATATTGTGGTTGCGCGCCAAAATCGCATTGATGTTTCGTACAATGTTGGTCTGCTTGTGAGTCTTCTCGTAGTTATAGCTGTTGCGGCACGAGTCACAGCAAAACTTCTTGTCCATGCGACCGTAAATCGGCTCACCGCAATAGAGGCATTTTCTTTTTTCGTTTTCCATATTCATTTTTATTTGTTTGTCTATTTTGTAAAAACATAACGCAGGATGTTCGCGCCCATCTTCAAGGCCTTCTCGCGTGTTTCCTGCGAATCATGGTGCACGCGCTGGTCTTCCCAACCATCACCGAGGTCGCATTCGTAAGTGAAGATACACACTACCCTACCCTCGTAAATCAAGGCGAAAAGTTGTGGCGGCTTATTGTCATGCTCGTGGATTTTCGGCAAGCCGTTCGGAAACGAGTATGGCTTTTGGAAAATCTCATGCGAATAGGGCAACTCCACGAAATCCAACTCGGGGAACACCTTTTTCATCTGAGGCTCAATGTATTGCCGGATGCCGTAGTTGTCGTCGATGTGGAGAAAACCGCCTGCCAGCATGTAGTTGCGTAGGTTTTGCGCCTCAGCCGCATCGAAGACTACATTGCCATGACCCGTCATATAGACGTAGGGATAGTTGAACAAATCAGGACTGGAAGGTTCCACGGTAGGCACGTTCGGGTTGATGTCCGTCCCAATCTCCTGATTGCAGAAACGCACGAGATTGGGCAGCGATGTCGGGTTACCATACCAGTCGCCGCCACCGCGGTATTTCAATAAAGCAATGTTGAGTTGCTGGGCGGAGGCAACAAAAGAAAGCGACAACAATATGACAATCAACAGTTTCTTCATTTCATTTGGTTGATGAGTTGTATGGTGTGACAGGCCACGAGAGCCGCCGTTTCGGTACGCAAACGCGCCTCGCCCAAGCTGCACGGCACGAAACCGTTCTCCTTGGCCAAGGCCACTTCCTCGGGGCTGAAGTCGCCTTCAGGACCGATGAGCACCAAGGCATTTTCACCTTTATTATATAGGTCGCATAGGCAGTCTTTCACGTCGTCGTCAATCCAGGCGATAAATTTCTGACCCTCAAAGGGTTGTTTTACTAATTTCTCGAACGACACCAAATCTTCCACCTTAGGCAGCCGCGACTTGATGCTTTGTTTCATCGCCGCGACCATCATCTTTTGGAAGCGTTCCACATTGGCAGCTCGACGCTCGGAATGGTACGAGGTGAACAGCCTCACCCTATCGATGCCGATTTCCGTGGCCTTCTCCAAAAACCACTCCGTGCGCTCGTTGAGTTTGGTCGGTGCGATGGCGATTTCCAGCTTGAAGCCCCAATGGTCATACCCTTTGCGCTGATTCGTCAGGTTGACGGTGGCACGTTTCGGCAAAGCCTCAACCAATTCTGCATCAAAGAGATAGCCCTCTCCGTTGGTGACACAGAAACGCTCGCCCTCGGTCATGCGCAACACCTTGACGCAGTGCTTCGACTCGTCCTCGGAGAGGGTGGTTAGGCCTTCTTGGGCGTTGGGTATGTAGAAAACATTCATCGAGACAAGATTTAACTACGAATTACACGAATAATATGAATTTTTCACGAAATGCTTTGCATTCGACGAAGTCAATAGAATTTTGCAACTTCGTTGCGGATAATACGAATTGATTGATTGTCGAGATTCGTATAAATCCGCAGCCATGGCTGCAAAATCCTTACGCAGACATTCGTAACATTCGTTTAATTCGTAGTTCCTTTTCATCACTACATTCTATTTGGCATACCTATACCCAGCAATTCTGAGGCATTGCGCAGCAAAGCGGCAACCATGTCGCAGATTTGCAAACGGAACATGCGGCGGTCGGCATCGGGTTCCTTCAAGATGCTGCATTCTTGATAGAACTGGTTGAACTCCTTGGCGAGGTCGAAGATGAAATTGGCCACCATTGCGGGACTACGGTTCTCGGCAGCTTGGTTCAGCACCATCGGCCAGCCGTACATCATCACGATGATTTCCTTTTCCTTGGGCTGCAAATCGCTGACTTTCACCTCATTTTCGAGCTTGATACCTTGTTCCTCGGCCTTGCGCAGCACTGAGCAGATACGCGCGTGGGTATATTGCACAAACGGACCCGTGTTGCCATTGAAGTCGATGGACTCCTCCGGGTTGAAGAGCATAGTCTTCTTCGGGTCGACCTTGAGGATGAAATACTTCAAGGCGCCCAAGCCGATAGTATGATACAGTTTATCAGCATCTTCTGGCGAGAGATCCTTGGCCTTGCCGAGTTCGACGGAAACAGCCTTGGCTGTAGCCACCATCTCGTCCATGAGGTCGTCGGCATCGACCACCGTGCCTTCGCGCGACTTCATTTTGCCGTTGGGCAGTTCCACCATGCCGTAGGACAAATGCTCTATGTCGTTGCCCCACTCACGACCGAGGCGCACCAAAACGCGCTTCAGTACATCGAAGTGGTAAATCTGTTCATTTCCAACGACATAAATCAGTTTTTCTGGGTCGTATTCGTTGTAGCGCAATTGTGCTGTGCCGAGGTCTTGGGTCATGTAAACTGAAGTACCATCGCGACGAAGCAAGAGCTTCTCGTCTAAGCCCTCGTCGCGGAGGTCGCACCACACGGAGTTATCTTCACGGCGGTACAGTACGCCTTTGTCCAAGCCTTCCTGAACCAATTCCTTGCCCAAAAGGTAAGTTTGCGATTCGTAATAAATCTTCTCGAAAGCAACGCCTAAACGCTTGTAAGTCACATCAAAACCATCGTACACCCATTGGTTCATTGTTTCCCAAAGGTGACGCACTTCAGGGTCGTTGGCCTCCCATTTGCGGAGCATCTCGCGAGCTTCCTGCATCAGCGTGGACTCGGTTTCGGCCTTGGCTTTAGCTTCTTCCTGTTCTTTTTCGCTCAAATCGGCAAAGTTCGCAGGCAACAGGGTTTTCAACTCCTCTTTATATTTTTTATCGAACAGCACATAGAAGTCGCCGATGAGGTGGTCGCCTTTCTTGCCCGTCGATTCGGGCGTACAGCCGTTGCCCCATTTCTGCCAGGCCAACATGCTCTTGCAGATATGTATTCCTCTGTCATTCACCAAATTAACGCGCACTACATTCTTGCCGTTGGCTTTCATGATTTCAGAAACACTCCAACCGAGGAGGTTGTTGCGGATATGGCCCAAATGCAATGGTTTGTTCGTATTGGGCGAGGAATACTCGATGACCACGGACTTGCCCGAAACAGGTTTGCGGCCATATTCGCGATTCTCATGATTCTCCCTGAAGAAATCCATCCAGAACTTGTCGGAAATCAACAAGTTAAGGAAGCCTTTCACCACATTGAACTTGGCAATCATGTCTGATTCCTTGATCATCTCAACCCCCATCTCGTTAGCCAACTGCTCGGGATTGCGGCCAGCCAGTTTTCCGAAGGGGAATACCACAATAGTCATATCACCCTCAAACTCGGGGCGCGTCTTTTGGAAATTCACCTGCTGCACAGGCGGTTCCTGACCATACAAACTTTTGAACGACTTTATGAATAACTGTCTTAATACTTGTTCTAACATAGCACAATAAAATTTATTGGTGCAAAAGTAGTAAATAAGACCCAAATAAAGAGAAAAAACTGGAAATTTCGCAATCATTATTGCATAACGCAACGAACCCCGGCAGGTAGTTTCCTGCCAGGGTTCGCGCTGTAGGTGGGCGGCGGCCTACTTTCCCACGGTCTCCCGCAGTATCATCGGCGCTGCGGGGCTTAACTTCTCTGTTCGGGATGGGAAGAGGTGCGCCCCCGCGCTTGTGCCGCCACAGTGTGCCTCGGGCCT
>Ga0265301_10002529_pt1 | contig 20946 bp, 18 predicted proteins | sample AusTroGonzalo_MG_2_FD_193488 | JGI IMG/M metagenome (GOLD analysis project Ga0265301, IMG submission 193488) | Bovine rumen microbial communities from tropical cattle in Woodstock, Queensland, Australia - Gonzalo_04 | ecosystem: Host-associated > Mammals > Digestive system > Stomach > Rumen ... | reverse complement strand
CATCGCAAGCCCCGAGAACACGGCCCCTACGATAAAGTAAATGGGGAAAAATGCACCGCGCCACGCCGGGACAAACGTTGCCGCGAAATCAAGGCTCACAATCGTATGCACCCAGAGGACCATGGGGAAAAGGAGCCAGGCCAAAGGACGATGAATCGAGGCGGCTACAGCCGACTTGTCCGCAAGCACATGGACAACTAGATAGACAACGGATAAGAGCCCGTAAGCCAAGATGCAGCAGAAATCCCAAACCAGCGGGGAGCACACATTGGCCATACTCCCGCGGGATTCCATGTACGGAGCGACCATGTAAAAATTCTGGATGACACCGAGGTGCATCAACGGGAAGATGACCGCTACGACTAACGCACACAGCGTCGCAAGTTCGGCGAGAATAGATGTGCGACGCTCCATCTTGACATCGAGAACGAGGAAAATTGCCGAAATCAGCGTTCCCGCGTGGGCAAGGCCAATCCAGAACACAAACAGACTTATGGGCATGCCCCAGAACACGCCGGAATCCACAGACCACGCCGCAGGCCCCTGCCACAGCGAATACCCCATGGACACAAGCCCCGGGGCAAGCAGGCAGAGGAACACGATGAAGAGGATACGGACCACTACTTACCCCCCATCATGTAGACAATCGAGGGATCAAAGCCCGCAAGGTCTGCCGGAGCGTACAAGTCGCGGCGGCGCGCCACCTTCACGAGTGGAGAATCCGGGTCGAGCCAGTTGCCGAATACGATAGCTTTCTTGGGGCAGGCCTCGGCACAAGCCGTATTCACGCCACGGCCACGCCAAACACCGCCAGCCGTCTTGACTTCCAAGCGGTCGTCTTGTAACCTGTGCAAGCAGAGCGAACATTTTTCCATGACACCCTTACTGCGAACGGGTACCTTGTCGTTGAACTTCAGCGAAAGACCCTGCTGCACCGCATCGTTAAAATTGAACTTGCGCGCATGTTCCGGGCAGTTCGCGCCACAGTAACGGCTCCCGGTGCAGCGTTTGTACATCATGGCACTCAAGCCGTCGGGCGTATGGTTCGCCGCCCCCGTCGGGCAAGCCCGTTCACAAGGGGCATTCCCGCAATGGGCACACATGAACGGCACGCCGCCTCGCATCTCTATCCAGTGCATGAACCGCCCCTTCGCGGCCTCGTCTTCGGTCACTAGCGGGATGTTGTTTTCTTGGATGCAAGCCAAAATGCACTTGCCGCATCCGTCGCAGGCATCGAGGTCGATGGCCATCCCAAATCGGTTTTCCAACGACGCTCCCGGAGTTTTCAGGCGGCCGGGCATCGGGACGCGCACCAGTTCCATCCTGTGCGAAGGTTTCGACATAGCGCGCCGGACCTCGGCCTCGAACATCTTGAGCGAGGGCAGGTCCTTCTTCGCGGCATCGCCCACAAAGGGCAGCTTGCGACAACCGCCGAGCATCGAGCCCACGGCCAGCAAGGAACACCACTTGATAAATTCACGCCGATCCATTCCCATAATCCCTACCGATGACACGCCGCGCAATACACCGCAGCCTTAAAATTCTTGTCCTTGAACGTCTTTCCGCGGTGGCAGTCCAAGCAGGTCCGCATGTCAAAGCGCTCTCCCCCGTAAACGTCCGCCCCATAGCCGGTGCCGTGGCAATCTGCACAGGCCACACCGGCGCTATGGTGGACACCGTGGTGGAACACCACGTGTTCGGGCAACGAGGACTTCTTCGACCAGGGATGTTCCGGAGCCTTCGCCAAGGCCGAATCAAGCGCCTCGATACCGGCGCTCTCGGTAAGCGGCAACCGGTGGCAGTCCATACATTCTGCCTTGGAGGGCAGGTAAGCCTTGGCAGCGGCATAAGCGCCCGTATGGCAGGCGCTGCACGAGAGCCCGATGGAATCCCCGTGCATCGCGTGCATAAAAGGTACGGCGGAACCGTCACCGCGACGCGTCGGTTCCGCGACGCGGTTCATCAGCAAATCCGCAAGGAAAAAGGCGCACAGCAGCGCAACGAGGGCAACAAGGGACCACTTCATGGCGCCATCCCTATTTCGGCCTCCCCGGATCGTCCGGGTTCTTGAGGATGTACAAAAGCCAAGCGGTCATCATCTTCGCCTGCTCCTCCGTCAGCGGAGTAATTTCCATCGCGGGCCATTCGTCCGGATGCTGCGGAGTCGGGTGTTTAAGGTATTCGACCATCGCGGCGGGGTCGCTGGCATAGTGCTGCACATTGTCGCGCATGGGCGGGGCTGCGAACTTGCGCGCCCACCGGTGACACCCCTTGCACTCGTTATTGAAGAACTCGGATGCGCTGGACTTGAGTTCCGGCGTCATGTCGGGCAGCACGAACACGTCTACGGCAAAAATCCCGCAGGCGAGCAGGAGTACCAGCCAGTATGTTCTCGATACCTTTGTCAAAGAAATTCCCTTGAAAACTCAGATACTATGTAAATATATTTATATTTTCTACAAAGAAACACACAAGAGAGAGAGCTGTATGGAATGGACCGATTTTACAAGCTTGACTAGGGAGCAGATGCTCCCCATCTGGGACTTTTACTGCAAAGACCCGTTCGACGTACTGGGTATTCACCCGCTCGAGACGGATCGTGGCATCAAGACCGCCATACGCACGTACCAGCCGCAAGCGAGATTCGTCCGCGGTGAATCCATCGACGGAGAAGTTGAGTTCGATTTCGTCAAGCTCGGTGACACAGGCTTCTTCGAGGCCATTCTTGACACCGAATTCAAGCCGTTCTTCTACAACCTTGTCATCAAGCAGGACGACGGCAATGAATACAAACTCACCGACCCGTACGCATTCCAGCCGGTTCTCTCCGAATTCGACAGACACCTCATCGCCACGGGCACGCACTACGAACTCTACCGCAAGCTCGGTGCAAACCTCGTGGAACACCAGGGTTTCAAAGGCGTGCAGTTCGCCGTATGGGCCCCCAACGCCAAAGCCGTTTCTGTTGTTGGCAGTTTCAACAGCTGGGACGGACGCCGCCACCAGATGCGCATGCTCGGCAGTTCCGGCATCTGGGAAATCTTCATCCCGAACCTCGGTGAAGGCGAACTCTACCGTTTCGAAGTCCACGGCGCCGACGGCAACCTCCACGTGAAAGTGGACCCGCTCGCGAAGCTCTCCGAAGTCCGCCCGGCAACCGCCTCCATCACCACGCACCTCGACGGCTACGAATGGGGCGACGACCTTTACATGAAGACGCACTGGGCAACCAAGGTTTTCGGCTCGCCCATGAACATCTACGAAGTCCACGCCGGTTCCTGGCGCCGCGACCCGGCCAACCCCGACCGATTCCTCGACTGGGACGAACTCTCCGAAAGACTCATCCCCTACCTCAAGGAAATGGGCTACACCCACGTGGAATTCCTGCCGCTCGCGGAACACCCGCTCGACGAGTCCTGGGGCTACCAGGTGACGGGCTACTACTCCCCCACGAGCCGCTACGGCACCCCCGATCAATTCAGGCATTTCGTGGACCTGTGCCACCAGGCCGAAATCGGCGTGATCCTCGACTGGGTTCCCGCGCACTTCCCCAAGGACGCCCATGCGCTCGGCCGCTTCGACGGCACCGCCTGCTATGAGCATGCCGACCCGCGCCAGGGCGAGCACCCGCACTGGGGCACCTACATCTTCAACCTCGGCCGCAACGAAGTCAAGAACTTCCTCATTGCAAACGCGATGTACTGGCTCAAGGAATTCCACTGCGACGGCCTGCGCGTAGACGCCGTGGCCTCCATGCTCTACCTCGACTACGGCAAGGGCCCGGGCGAATGGGTCCCGAACAAGGACGGCGGCAACATCAACTACGACACCATCGAGTTCCTGAAGCACCTGAACAGCATCATGGGCCGCCTCACGCCACACGCCATCCTCATCGCCGAGGAATCCACGAGTTTCCCCTCCATCACGCGCCCGCCGGAGCAGGGCGGTCTCGGCTTCCACTACAAGTGGAACATGGGCTGGATGAACGACTTCCTGAGCTACATCGAGCACGAACCCGTCCACCGCAAGTACCACCACAACCAGCTCACGTTCAGCATGGTGTACGCCTACAGCGAGAACTTCATCCAGGTGTTCAGCCACGACGAAGTGGTGCACGGCAAGGGCTCCATGCTGGGCAAGATGCCCGGCGACAACTGGCAGAAGTTCGCGAACCTCCGCCTCACCTACGCGTTCCAGTACGCGCACCCGGGCAAGAAGCTCAACTTCATGGGCAACGAGTTCGGGCAGTTCCGCGAATGGAACGAGAAGCAGTCGCTCGACTGGCACCTCGTCAGCTGGGACAGCCACGGAAAGCTTTTGCAGATGATGAAGGTGCTGAACCACCTGTACAAGGAGAACGCGCCCTTCTGGGAAATTGACCACTACTACACCGGATTCGAGTGGATATGGTGCGACGACGCGGACAACTCCATCGTTTCGTTTGTCCGTAAAGACGACCACGGGAACCAAATCCTGTGCGTGTTCAACTTCACGCCGGTGGTCCGCTACAACTACCGCCTGGGCGCGCCCACGCGCGGCAAGTGGAAGGAAATCTTCAACACGGATTCCGAAATGTTCGGTGGTTCTAACGTCGGCAACTTCGGCGAAGTCTGGACACAGGATGTCCCCTGGCAGAACCGCGATTGCAGCCTGAACATCAAGCTCCCGCCGCTCGCGGCCGTGTTCTTCAGGCTGGAGCGCTAAGATATCCCATGTCACCCCAATACGGGTGGCATGGCTAGTCTTTTAGGCAACGGAGAGATATTGGCCCGTGATCAAGCCCAATATCTACGCTACTGTGAAAAAGAGTTTCATTCGCGTATAACGGACTATCTGCAGTATGAGTCCAAAAATCCGCAGTATTGAAAATAGACATCACTTCTGGACCTTGTACATAACCGGCATATAAAACAGAAAAACCACAGACATTCCTCTCAGGTCCATAAATTTTTGTAAGTAAATCATTTTTCTCAAACAGATTTTCCTCGTCACTCAACAATCTTGAAAGATTACCCTCAGTTTTGTCTATCAAAATTTCCCATTCCGCTTTTGAAGGAACATGCCATCCTTTAGGACATACGGAGTCTACAACAACTCTATCTAAAAGGCCATAGTGAGCACCACTATCCTTGAGCGAATAATATCTCCCAAATTTTTTGCAATATTCCTCGGCAATGCAATCATTGTCAGTACATGAGGAATGCATTCTTTGTGCTATTTCGGCAAGTTCAATAGTGTCTTTCTTACATGATGTTTTCTCGACATGGTATACTTCATGTACATAACAGGCTTCTATTCCATAGCAAAAACTATACGGATACGGCAATGCAAAGCGCAAATTCTCCGCCATCCAAACCTGATCCCCAATGGTAGTATAGCGGTACACTTCACCATCACGTTCATCGGTAAATGTGCCGCGATTGGGCATGCCATAGGCATTCGTACCCTCTTCTGGGCAAACTTTTTCCGCATCCCATTTTTCACCTTCATCTTCATCAGATAAACAGGCGGTTAACAGGTTTGTTAAAAGTAATGCAAATAGAAATAGTTTATTTCTCATATAACATTCTAGGTTTAAAATTCAAACAATTCATCTGGGAACATTTTTACAAAAACTAGCCCTTTACACAACGGATATACAGATAGGCATAAACGCAAGGACTTTCATCCCACATAACACCCCGACCATATGAAGCAAAAGTAAGTGTTTTCACGTAACAATCGGAAATAAATGTTGATGTTAAAAAATATGATTCAAAGCCTTGCATCTTTTTTCCTCCATCTATTGAAAACACATCACCTTCTTTTCTCGCAGGCAGCACAGAAAAGCCGCAATCATCAGTACCATTCGGATTATCCTCAGGATTCAAGACCGCCCAACTATAATTCGACCTTAATGATACCGATGCGTGGTTTGAATCTTCAAACAAATCAAAAAGTTTATGCCACTCTTCTTCTGTCGGTACATGCCACCCAGCCGGACAGGGTCTTGCCGTCGGATAATAAACTCGACCCATTGTCCGACAACTATCCTCTTCGTAGTAACACCGGTCATTTTCCACATCGTAATTCAAATTCTGCGCCATCCAAACCTGTTTTCCGATGGTAGTGTACTTGTACACCTGCCCGTCACGTTCATCAGTGAACGTACCACGGTTGGGCATGCCGTAAGAGTTCGTTCCCGTTTCCGGGCACACCTTTGCGGCATCCCAACCGTCATCGCCATCGTCGGAATCGGTCGTACACGACACTAGAAAAACCAGCATCGGCACAATCAAAAAACAAGCCATTCTTTTCACGAACCTATTCCCCCTATTTCAAAGCCACCAGATATTCCCATCGAATTTTAGAACTAAGTTGTTCTACACAAACGAAACATAGTAAAGGTTGCCGCCAGCGGCAGTGTTCTTTAGACGGAAAACGTTATATAAACAAAAAGCCCCGCCGGGTTTCCCTGGCGAGGTGAATTTCTTAGTGGAGATCCCCGCCTTCGCGGGGATGACATCCTTGTGGATGTCAATCCTTAGTCGATCGTGATGAGCGTCAGAGTGCGCTTACCGACCTTGATACCCTTGGAGATATCGACAGTCTTCGACTTCTTAGACGGGTCGTTGGCCCAGCCTTCCTTCAGCTTTTCGGAGGTCTTGTCCAGAGTCTGGACCTTGGCCTTACCCTTGAAGCCTTCGATGTCGAGCTTGATGTCGAAGTCGCTGTAGGGGCTCTTGTTCACGAGCAACAGCTGCTTCTTCTTGCCCTTCACAGTGTAGTAGGCAGTGAGGAGGGCATCTTCGTCACCGGTAATCGTCGTCTTCATGAGCTTGCCGCGGAGAGCGTCGGAAGCCATCTGGAAGGCCCAGTAGCTCGGACGCGGGCAGTTCATGCAGTTTTCACCGGAACGGGTCAGGTAACCGTAGTCACCGCCTTCCGGAGTGATGTCGTTGTGGATATCCCAGTACTGGGCGTTATCCACATTTTCGGTGGCGAGCATACCGAGGTAGTCGGCGACGAACAAGCCGTTCTCGACAGAGAGAGTCTGCGGGCCCGGGTTGAAGTCGACAGAGTTCCATTCGGTGAGCCAGAGCTCAATCTTCTTGTCCTTGTTGAAGTGAGCAGTCCACTTGTCCACGACCTTGTGCAGGCGTTCGTAGATAGCGGTGAGAGTCTGCGGGGCAGAGAGGAGAGCGAAGTCGTTTTCTTCGCCGAAGTGCTGCGGATAGTGGTGAACGATGAGACCGTCAGCGATGTCACCGGTTTCCTTGAGCACCTTTTCGTTCCAGTCGCCTTCGAGAACGCCGAGCACAGCAACCTTGATGGTCGGGTCGACTTTCTTCATAGCTTCGATGAACTTACGGGCGCGCTTACCATAGATGGTACCGCCGTCCTTACCATACTTTTCGTAGTACGGGTGCCAGTTACCATAGACTTCGTTACCGATTTCCCAGTAGAGGATGCCGGCCTTCTTGTCGATGTTGGTGTGCTTCACCCAAGCAGCAGCTTCCTGTTCGGTGCCGGAACCGAAGTTCACGGTGAACATAGCGTTGGAGCCAGTCTTCTTCAACCATTCGAGGAATTCGTCGGTGTCGACCATCCAGTCGTGGTTGTCGAGGATTTCCTTCCAGTGGTCGTCATCAGCACGGAGACCACCCGGATAACGGACGATACCGTGGTTGATGCGCTTCACGAAGTCGCGAGTCTGAACCTTGAAGCTCTTGTTGTCGAGCATGTCGCCATCCCAGAGGGCGGCGTTGATGCCGAAGAGGCCGCCGGAGATTTCCGGGTTGAGCACGTCGCTAGAGCCCTTGATGGCCACCTTGATGACGGCCGGACGTTCCTTGGCCTTGACTTCGCGCTGGTTGGTGAGCCTGATGTTGTCGATCTTGAAGCCACCGGCAGTACCTTCGCCACTCGGCTTGAAGTCGAGAGCAACGACACCCTTCAGGTCGAAGATGCCGTTTTCGACAGCGTTAGGCGGCTGGTAATACGGGAACTTGCCGAAGGTGCGGAACGGCACGAGCAGAGTGGTCTTGCCCTTCGGAGCACCGACGTTGGAAACGAAGATTTCGTTGCCAGCATCCTGCACCTGCACGGTGATGGACTGCCAAGCCTTTTCGGAGTACACGTCGAACATGATGCCCCAGTGCTTGGTCCAGTCACGGTCAGCAGCCGGACGGCCGCGCTTGTTCATGTCGAGCACAACGTCGACCCAGTCGGCGAGGAGGTAGTGTTCGATGTTCAAGCAGTTGCTCTTGAATTCGGGGCAGTTTTCAATATTGAACTTGAGCTGGGACTTCGGACCGAATGCCGGTTCCCAAACTTCGCTACCGTACTTGCCTTCGAAGTCAGAAATCACGAGATCCTTAGCCGTAGACTTGAAGTTGTCCCACTTGAGGTCCGGGTCAACCCAGTCGATATTTTCGGTGAAGGTGATCTGGTCGACGAAGACGGTCACAGGAGCCGGCTTGCCCGGTTCGCCCTGGTTTTCGCCCTTGCCCACAGAGAAGCGGATTTCCTGAATCTTGTTCCACTTCATGTCCTTGGCGACTTCGGCCTGCTTGTTAGCATCCCAAGCCTTGCCCTTGTCCATGAAACGCTTCAGAGGAATCTTGACGAGCTGCCAATCCTTGCTGACCTTGATCCAGTCGTTGAGGCCGACCTTGGTCTGGCTCTTCACGTCGTTGCCCTGGTTGTCGAGGATACCCACGTACAGCTTTTCGCCGCCGAGCTTACCCTTGATCCAGAAGTAGAGACCGCCCTTGTTGCGGACCTTGGAAAGGTCGATGAACTTGCCTTCGCCCAGCGAGTAGGTCACACCGGACCAGTCGTTGTTGTCGATGTACATAGCAAGCACGTTCGGGTTGCCCTGAGTCTTGGACTTGGCTTCGCGCTGGGCAGTGAGACCACCGTAGCTATAGCTGAAGCCCTTGAGCTGGTTGTCGTAGAACGTAGCGAGTTTCTTGGCCTTGCCGTCGAGCTTTTCGGGGTTCTTCGGGCCATCGATAACGTCGTTGTTTTCATCCCAATAAACAACCTTCTTCTTCGGCGGGGCCTTCTTGTTGCCCTTCACGATTTCAATGTTGTCTACCCAGATTTCAAATTCGGAGGCACCGCTCTTGTCGATGGAGAAGCGGATTTCTGCAATCTTGTCCCAGTCGATGCGGGCCGGGAATTCAGACTTGCGGGTGTTGTCCCAGTAAAGGCCACGGTCCGGGAAGTCCACGAGAGGAATGGAAACCTTCTTCCAGTCCTTCGTCACAGCACCACCCTGGATGTACTTGTTCATCGGGAGCACGACCTGCGTCTTCTTGCCGTCGCTGACTTCTTCGTCGAGGAGGCCAATCTTGACGTTCTCGCCGCCGTTCTTGCCCTTGATCATGAACTCGACCTTGGAATCGAGCATGAACTTGTTCAAGTCGAAGAACTCGTTGTACAAGCAGATGGAGGCACCGGAATATTCCTTCGGGTCCAGCTTGATGTTCAGGGCAGCCTTGGACTTGTAACCGCCGTCCTTGGTAATCGTGACGCCCTTGCTTGAGCCACCGTAAGAATAGTCGAACCCGCCCTGACGATACTGTTCGTCGAAGAACTTGTAGACGACCGTCTTAGGCTGCTTCGGCTGCGCCATTACGGCCACGGCCATGCCCATTGCGGCAATAGCGGCGACCTTCATAGTTTGCTTCATCATGATTAGCATCCTTTGGTTTGTGTTTTAAAATCTTTCAAGAATATAAGTTTCTCAAATCAAAAAAACGCAACCGACGGAACATCCGCCGGTTACAGTTGTAAACGTTACTTGGCTTCCTTCAGGAGCTTTTCGACCAGGTCCGGAGAGAAGCGGTCCTGACGCTTGCCGTTGATGTAGAAGTTCGGGGTACCCTGAACGCCGACCTTGACACCCAGTTGGAAGTCCTTGTCGATGCGGGCCATCATAGCAGAGTCGAGCACCATGTCCTTCTTGAACTTTTCGATATCGAGGCCAACTTCCTTAGCCACGGCGATGTACATGGAATCGCTGAGTTCGCGGCTGTGCGGAGCAAGCGCATAGCGGAATTCCCAGAACTTGCCCTGCTTGTGAGCAGCGATAGAAGCGGCAGCAGCGGCCTGGGCGTTAGCATGGAAGCTGAGCGGGAAGTGCTTGTAGACGAACTTGATCTTGTCCGGGTACTTCTGGTTGAGTTCCTTCATCGTGGGAGCGATACGAGAGCAGTACGGGCACTGGAATTCGGTGAACTCGACGATGGTGAGCTTCGGATCCTTGGTGTTGCCGAAAACCGGGCTGTCTTCGTCCGGGATGTCCCAAACCTTGTTGTCGGCTTCCATCTCAGCGCGGGCCTGTTCGAGAGAAATGCCACGCTTGTCGAGAGCGTACTTGATGATTTCGAATTCTTCCTTGACTATCTTGAAATCCTTTTCAAGGCTGTCCAGGCGAGCCTGCTGGTTGAACGACCCGCCGGCAGAGGCCTGGTTGCATCCGACCAAACCGACAACGAGAAATGCCATAGCGACAATAGAGATGTGTTTCATATTTTTCCTTTATTAATGAACATAGGTCAGACCGGACATGCCGGCCCAAAGTCTGCAACGAAATATATTAAATGTTCGGTATCAAAAAAAAGAATTACTTGCATAAAGTAAAAAGTGGCGATCGTTCATGTTACGGAATTTTTACACTAAGTTTAAACTATCTAACACAGGCGACGACATTCACTCATTCACCCTACTTCGTATCTGTTTTTTGCATGCGCATTGCTAGTGCCGCAGTAGGTTAAAAAGCTAAATTGCTTTTGCATCATGTTAAAGGAATTGCTGACATCGACGGCCGTGCAGGAGTTCATTCAAGGCGCACTCGCGAAAAAAATGGACGAGTTGCAGGTATCTAGCGCACTCGCCAAAAAGTACAGTTTCGACGAGCGCGCCGCCATCATGGACTACATGGCTCTCGTGCCCAAGTTCCGCGAAAAATTCGGGGCTGGCAAAGCGTTCCTCCTGTGCGACAAACTCGCCCTGGAGCAGAGCACTGCCCAAGATATCGGCCGCTACAAGGCGACACTCTGGCCAAACGGCGAGGAGGCCAGAGGAAAAAGCGTACACGACCTATGCTGCGGCATGGGCGGGGACAGCATTTTCCTGCCGCGCGAACTCAAGGTCACCGGAGTAGACCTGGACGAAGGCCGCATCGCCATGTACAGCCATAACGCACACGTGATGCGCGGCGACGGCGAAGCCGTCCTGGCCGACGTCAAGGAAGCCTTTGCCAAATCCCCCGCAGACTACTTCACCATCGACCCGGCCCGGCGCACGGACGAGGGCGACAACCAGCGCGACCTGAACAACCTCTCGCCCACCTTTGCCGAAGTCCTCGACATCGCGAAGCACTACAAGGGCGGCATGGCGAAACTCCCGCCCGGCTACCCCGTTGGCGAAATTCCCCACGACACCGAAATTCTCTACATCGGCAAACATTCCGACTGCCGCGAATGTCTCGTCCTCTTCGGTGAACTCGCCCGTGCCCCGGGCACCGTCCGCGCCGTCATCGTCGACAAAGAGGGCAACGCCATCGCCCAATGGGTAGCCCCCCGCGATGCTGCACGCGAGACCCGCGACGAAGCCGAACAGCGCCATTTTGACGAGAACCTGCAAATGGAAGGCCGCGACAGAGTCTACCGCACCGCAAGCAGCCAATCGGACCTTCCTCTCGGTGAACTTTCCAAGTACATTTCGGAACCCGCCGCGGTCCTCGTGCGCAGCCGCCTTTTCGGCCTTGCGGCGCTGGCCCACGACCCCGTAGCCCACCTCATCTCCGAAGGCATCGCCTACGTATCTAGCGACACGCCCCTCCCCTCGCCCGGATTTTCCTGCTACGAGGTCGTCGACCGCGCAGACATTTCCACCAGCGCTGTCCGCAACATGCTCAGGGCGCACAATGTAGGCCGCCTCACGATAAAGCTCCGTGGCGTCAAACTCGATCCCGACGCCGAAATCGCGCGACTCAAGCCCAAGGGCAAAGAATCCGCCATACTCTTCTACACTCGCGCCTATGGAGAAAAAGTTGCCTTATTAGCAATGAGGTATGAGGAATGAGGTCGCACCTACGGTGCTTTGAGGTATAAGAGTCAAGCCAAGCAACCATCCCTCCAATATTTATATTTTAACCATCAATTACTGTCTACCGCATACATCCATTTCCCATGTCTGTAAAACTTGAACAATCCTGGCTTAACCTGCTCGCCGACCAATTCGAGCAGCCCTACTTCAAAAAAATCAAGGAAGTCCTCCTGCAAGAAAAGGCGGAGCACCACATCGTCTACCCGCCCGGCTCCAAGATTTTCGCAGCGCTTGATTTTTGCCCCGTAGACAAGGTGAAAGTGGTCATCCTCGGCCAGGACCCTTACCACAACCCAGGCCAGGCACACGGTCTCTGTTTCTCCGTACCCAACGGAATCGATCCCCCGCCCTCGCTCATCAACATTTTCCAAGAAATTCATGACGATCTCGGCATCAACCCGCCGCCGCACGGCAACCTTGAAAGCTGGGCCCAACAGGGAATCTTGCTTTTGAACGCATCGCTCACTGTGCGCGCCCACATGGCCGCAAGCCACGCCGGCATCGGTTGGCAGCAGTTCACCGACACCATTATCCAGCGGCTCTCGCAAGTCCGCGAAAACCTCGTGTTCATGCTCTGGGGCAGTTTCGCCATCAAGAAGCAGTCCCTGATTGCCCCCGGCCGCGGGCACCTCATCCTCACCGCCCCCCACCCGAGCCCGCTTTCGGCATATCGTGGGTTCTTCGGCTGCAAGCACTTCAGCAAGGCGAACGCCTTCCTCGCAAGCAAAGGAATCCAACCTATCGACTGGCAAATAAAGTAACGCCATACGACAAGGCAGACAAAACAATTCAGATAAAGAAAGACCCGTCTCCATTCGGAAACGGGTCTTTTTACTCGGTAATCTTAAATTAGCGCTTTTCTACGGAGATGACCTTGACGGCGGCTCCCTGCCTGAGCAGGTACCTTCCAGAACGCTGGAACTTGTCCGCAACAATTTCCTTGAGCGGGGCACCGGACTTCAGTTCAACCGAGCCAAGGAACTTGCCCTGCATATCGAACACTTGGGCCTTGCCCGCCATCACGAAGGACTTCACCATTGCCGGGAGGGCATCCGGAGCAGAACTGCTACTCTCAGCGGAAGCAATAGCGCTAGAAGAAGAAAGAGCCGCATCGCTGGAAGCGGGCGCACCGGAGCTGCTGCTGCCCGAAGCATCGGAACTGGATTCCGGCTTTGCAACACCTTCGGGCTTAATGGTCAGCTTGTAAAGCTTGCAACCTTCAAAAGCGTCGATGGTTGTTTCCGTGTCGTAGGTGACTCCGTTGTATTCAGTCGCATTAATCGTTTTGGGCTCAGCCGTGGGTTTCTCCTTCCAAATCTTGAAGTTGCCGGTCAGGTGGAGCATGGCGAGGAAATGGACCAGGCCGTCGTAATAACGCTGGCTACCGACAATCGGCTTTGAATCCCAAGCTTTCTGCAATACTTTCTTGACCAAATCCTTGTAATCTTCTTCTTGAAGCAGTGCGTATGTTGCAACGGCATTCGCACCCGCCTGGCCAATGGTGAATTCGCCATATCCGCTAGTACCGTCCCAGTTGAAGTGCCCGTGCTGGTAGCCGTCCCTCTCGAAGAAGTCGGTAATCACCTTCGCAATCTTCGTTTGGCGTTCCATATCCACGCCAAACAGGTAGCTGTCCATGCCGTAGTTCATGGGGCAACGGATGGCATCGAAAGCGTACTTGGTGGAATTGTCGCTAAATGCATGGTGCGGCGTCCCGTCAAAGTTGCTGTAATCACTGCACAGGCCCGATTGCGGGTTTGCAGAATTGTAGATATGGTCACGGGTAGCCTTCGTCGCCTTCAGCCACTTATCGGTGTTGGTCGTCGACCAGCGCGAGAACAGGTCCACAAATGCGGGCAAGCTGTAAGAGGCATCGCCCCAGGTGTTGTTGCCGTCGGACGGCTGGAACGTGGCAATGTAGGACTGCTCGCTATACAGGGACTGGCCGTTACCCTTCCAACAAGCTTTCAAGATGGACTGCGCATCCTTCATATAACCTTCGTCGTTCCAGCGGTGGGCCGCAAACAGGAGCGACATCATGAAGTAGATTTCGCCATCGGGAGCATTACCCCAGTCTCGTACAGAGCCATCGCGGTTTGCCTGCCAGGCGAAATAGCCGGAACCACCCGTAGCGGGGTCCTTCCACATGTGCTTCTTGGCCCAATTCCAAAGTTTGCCAAATTGTTCCTTGTGGTTGGTCTGCACGGAAATCATCATTCCGTAGCTCATGCCTTCGGAACGGATGTCGTTGTTGTTAATGTCGACGATATAGCCACCGTCGTTATCTTCGTAATACACGGTCTTGTCGTTCTGGCCGCCAAAGTAGTGGTTCCAGAGTTCGTCAATCTTGTCCTGGATGTCCTGGTCGGTCTTGCCCAGTAAGGTTTTGAACGGGCTAGTGTAATCGCCGGTGTAATAGGCACCAGTCGACTGCGAGCCATCCTTTTCACAATCTGGACCATAATAGGATCCCGATTCGTCGAAGAAGGGGCCTGTATAGATTTTTGAATCAGCTGCACTAACAGCGACAGCGCATAACAATGCAAATGAAATTGCAGATAATGCAATACTCTTCATTTTTTACTCCTCATTCTATGGAATAAGATAGACTCAAAAGCAGGCTTTATCGAGGAGAAAAAACAAAAAATGTTGTAATGCCTACAACAAGAAACGGCACAAGAAACACGTTAAATAGAGGCTTTCATGCCGTTTTTTTGGGAAAAAGAACCGTTTTAGTAAAATAACGGCATCTAGCGGAACTTGTATTTCAGCGAGCCCTTCTCGGCGGAAATCTTCAGGAACATGCTTCCGCCATCAAAGTCCAGCATCCGGTAATCTACGAGCGTATCGCCACTCGCATCTGCACTTTTGGTGTATTTCAGGCGAATTTTGAACTCACCCACCCAGTCGGCCGACACGACACGGCTACGCTCACCCGGCAGAATCGTTTCGTCAATCCACGAAGAATAAATACTGCCATCAAGCGAAACAACATCCAACGAGAGGATGGAGTATTTCGCAGTCGCATTTTCCACCTGGAGGCGAGTCTCGGATTCGATAAACCAATGACTCAGGCAACCGGTAAGCATCAAAGGTATCGCGAAAAGCCCAAGCAGGAAGGCCATCGTACGCATGCGACGCATCAAGATAGACCGAATCATTACTTACCTCCCTCGTTCCCGCCCGATTTTTCGTAACGGATTCCCGTCGCTTCGAGAGTCTTGGGTTTGTTGCTGTTCGAAGTCGACAATTCCGACGGATTCAGATGAATCAGGCCATCGCCCTCAGGCGGCTTGTCCTTGTTCTTCTTTTCAATATTAATCGTTTCGAGAGGTGCCGAACGCGTACCACCACGGGCAAACAGGAACCCGTCAAAGGCGGTCATGTTGAACTGGAACTCAACAATAAACGTGCCCTTTGCGTGGAAAAAGTTTTCGTACTCGTAGGAAGAATTATAGGCAAAACGGACAAACGGGAACTCTATCGCACCGCCCCAAAGGAGGTCGTCCGTACCGTCAATATCCTTGTTCCGGCGGATGCAAGTCGCCTCGAAGGCCACCATGCGCGAAGGATCCGGGTAATATTTGAGTGCCGCCGAATGGAACCCGTCGTCGGGGAAATCGTAAGACAGTTCTGCATAAAGAACTTGTCCGTACAAATTCTGTTCCCAGTTCATGCGGTAATTGTCGGCGCTAAACCTATCCACAGAGCGGTTGTACACAGTGAAATCGACATTGGGCAAATAGGTAAGAATGCCGTGGGATTGCCCGCCATAGACAACACGTGATTCCAAATCCATCGACAGCCGCAAAAAGCACACGTTAGAACGGTAGAAGTTCCCTTGCAGGCTAAAATGATTCCAACGCAAATGCGCCCAGGAGTAATACAGGGAATCGTCTTCTTCGGGGTACACAATGCCGACACGCTCCACATTATAATGTTGCATACCACCGGCAAATGTCAAGTCGTACTTTATCTGAGAAAAAGTAAGACCCCAAGTTGTCATGGAAGACACATGCGAGAAATCGTTATACTGCGGGAAGAAAAAGAAGTCCTCGCCATCCCAGCCAGAACGTTCGAACCACAGCAATGCGCCAAGTTGGCTGTTCCTAGCGACCGCGCCACTACCGAAACCGGCGAAATGATGCCTGAAGGCAAAACCGTCGTGTTCACCGTATGGGCTCTCCAGCGGAGTCTGGCTCGGAAGGGGCAGATAGTTAAAACCTACATCCAGGAATCCGCCGCGTCCACCGCGCATCACATCGCGAATTTCGCGAAGTTGTTGGTCACGCGTCTGCGCAGATCCTGCCGAGAGTGCCCCTGTAGGGATTGCATCGGCAAGGGCGAGGCCCGTCGCAAGCGAGAGCAGGCAAAGAGCACGTCCAAAAATTTTTCGCATCAACATGACCATAAATTAGAAAAAATTTTTTTAGAGGCGTCCTAGAACTGGAAATACAGGAACGGGTTGTAGCTCTGGGTAAACAGCGCAAGTGTCGCCAACACAAAAAGCCCGAGGGCGACCACCGCCTTCCAGAATTTCACCTCGTTACACCAGTCAAAGCTACGGAATTTCCAGAACGAAAGCCATGCAGCCACAGCCATGAACACGATACACGTGGGCGTGAAGATCTCGGCCGTAAGGATAGCATCGGCGCCGCTCACCGGCATAAGCCCAAGCATTGCCTTCCACATGCGCCATGCCTCACCAATGCTATCGGCACGGAACAGCACCCAGCCAAACAGCACGAGCACCTGCGTAATGAGAATCTGCACCACGCGGGGCGCCTTGTAGTAGAGCGCGTTTTTGTTGTTCGCACGTTCGAGAATCATGAAGAAGGCATGGTAAAGGCCCCAGCAAACAAACGTCCAGTTCGCGCCGTGCCACACACCGCTCAAGAACATAACCATGAACAAATTAAAGTACAGGCGTTTCTTGCCGACGCGGTTTCCACCGAGGGCGATGTAGAGGTAATCGCGGAACCAGCTCGTGAGCGAAATATGCCAGCGTTTCCAAAATTCAGTAATGCTCCCCGAGCGGTACGGACCGTTGAAGTTGCGCGGGAAATGGAACCCGAGCATCAGGCCAAGGCCAATCGCCATGTTGCTGTACGCCGAGAAGTCAAAGTAAATCTGGAACATGTAGGCAAGGCTACCCCACCAGCAGTTCAACACGCCGGGAGCGTCCGCCGCAAACACGCGGTCGGCAATGATGCCCACCTGGTTCGCAAGGAAAATCTTCTCCGCAAAACCGAAACTGAAGAACATGATGCCGCGAACGAAGTTCTCGAGCGTATGCGTGCGGGTTGCGAGTTCCTCGGCCACCGTATTGTAACGCACGATCGGGCCCGCGACAAGTTGCGGGAATAGCGCCACGTAGCAGGCGAACGTCACGAAGTCCTTGACCGGAGGAGCCGTACCGCGCCACACGTCAATCGCATAGCTCATGGACTGGAACGTATAGAACGAAATACCCACCGGCAACAGCACCGTCATCACCGAGAACGGCTCACAGCCGAGCTTGGCCACCACGTCGTTGATGACGCCCATGCCGAACATGTAGTACTTGAAGAATCCGAGCGCACCGAGGTTCACGACAATCGCCGCGAGGAGAGCCAGGTTACGTTGCCGCTTGCTCGCGCCAGGCGCAGAGATGAACCGCCCGCTCACGTACACCACGAGTGTCGAGCCGAACATCAGGAATACGAGCCACGGTTCGAGCCAGCCGTAAAAGATGTAACTGAAAACAGTGATGAAGAAGTTCAGGCCGGAATGCTTGACCCCGGCACGGAACAACACAAAGTAGCCAACCAGGAACGTCGGCAGAAAGTAGAATAGGAAAATCTGGGAAGAGAAAACCATAGAGGATTGAGCTATGAGCGCGGGGCTAAAGCCCCTTTGAGGTATGAGACCATGATGAAGAAGTCAAAACCAACCACAGATTCCCTCAAAGGGAGCCTTTGGCGACCGACCTCGCCACTCAAAGCGAGTGAAACGAGCGACCTGATCACTCATTCACCTCCACGGCCAGATAGCGCGGGGATTCGTCGTCAAAGTATTCGTCTTCGACGGCTCCGTCCCAGTTGCCCTCGAGCGGCACAATCTTGAGCGTATGCTTGGCCTTCGCCTTGAACTCACCCACGTTGCCCTTGCTCTTGTCGGCCATTTTGTCCTTGACCTTGCCACGGGCGATGAGCGGGTTGTAGACACCCACGAGGATTTCCTTGGCATCGAGCTTGCCAGAGACGACCTTCTGTACCTTGTACTTGAACACGTACACGTAGCTGTACAGGTCGTTGCTCGGCATCTTGCCCGGGATTTCGGTCAGGCGGGCTTCGACAGTGATGGGATCAGCCGCGAGCGTGAAAGCCGCAGCAGCGAGAATAGCGAAAAAAAGTTTCTTGAGCATACGTTAAATATAAAAAATTCGCTCTTTTAAAAAATATGGTATTGTACCGAAATACCTAAACCACCAAAGGTATAAGTCGAAGCATCTTGAAATGTTTCTTTTTCCCGCAAACCGGTAAACCTTATGTCATAAAAAAGACCAATTTGCCATTTTTCATCCAATTTATAACCAAGCCCCGCCCCCATAGCGAAATTCACAGAACGAGGCCCATGCATAGACTCATTGTCTATATCTGCAACATCTTCGTCTTGTTCATCACTTGCAAAGACATACATCAACGATAAATAGGTTCGAAAGTAAATTTTCCATATTCTCAGAGTCCATAACAGTGGCTTTGCGCCAAAGGACCAGAATGCCACACTATGTTCACCATCGTGATGAGAATATCCAAAACGCCTCAATTCAAGCGACATTGCGAAATCTGAAATACTTTGCGGTTCATCAAACGCACCCGTTTCTAGAGAAAGTCCAATAATTCCAGCAGGCTTGTAGATCTGATTCTTGACTTGCATACGGCTATCGCCAATCCCGCCGGCGACATAAAAGGCATTCGAATAAGCAACAAGGAGAAGGACTATCGCCAGTATTCTACACATAGACTGTCCCCCACTTGGTTAATATCATCGGAAAAAAGCAACATTCTGTCTTTATCAGTTTTATAATCTGAATAAATAGATTTATCGTTATCTTTTTCGAATACGTAAGGTTTACTTTCTATTTGCAAATTATAAAGAAATGAACCATTATGTTCCGTTGGGTGAAGCAAGTGTACTGGTTCCACCCTCTCTCCGAATTCCGGTAGAAATGCTAAGTCCGCTTTCGAATAACTTTCATCTGTAAAAATTTTCGTTTCATAGAAAAACGCCACACTATCTTCTATACATATTTTTTCACATTTTATATAATATAATCTGGTCAAATCACGATCTTCAGAATAATGCCTGCTAAAGACATAATAGTAACAGCCTCGAATATCTTCTTCTGAAAAATCTTCTGGGGATATAGACAAGCCGTCCTCATCGAAATAGGCAGAGCACCCACTCAAGATGAGCACTGCCATCATGATAAAAAGAGCCACAAATAAATTCATTAGCTTGTCCATATTTGAAAATTTAACAAAAAAAGAAACCCACCGATAGGTGGGTTTCGAATTATACTGTAAAAATAATCAATCCGAAGAGGTCTCGACATCACCTAAAAGGCAGCGGACAGCCATGCCCCAGTCCTTAGCATAAATTTCATAATAGGCATAAAGGCTTGATTTATCATTCAGCAAGCAACGATACCGGTATGTATCCGAAGTCCAGTATACACCATGATATCCACCACAAACATGGACATCTCCAAAATAGAGACTAGCAAGGCCCGAAAAACCAAATTGGTCGTTTCCTGTTTCGCCAGTCCATGTACTAAGGGATTTCAAGTAATTTCCATTGCCATCATTGCCAACCTTTAAACTATGAACAATAGAATCCAAAGCATTCCACTCTTCGTTACTGGGCAAATGCCAACCTGGAGGGCAAGCCGTCAAAGCTTCTGTTTGATAATAAAGGCGCCCGTAGATTACGCAATTTGAATCTTGATTATCATAGCAAGCACTTTCCTCGGTTTCGAAATTCAAATTTTGAGCCATCCAAATCTGCGAACCAATCTCTATCGTGCGATAGACCTGGCTATCACGAACATCGAGGAACTGGCCATACATGCCGGAATCAAGCAGATCCTGATTCAAATACTCCGTTGTCACACACTTGTATTCAGAGCAGTCATATTCCACAGACAGGTCCATGTGGGAGCTACTAGACACCGAAGAAGAAGACTTTGCCTTTGAAGAACTGGATTCCTTCAAAGAGCTGGATTTCTTGGAAGACGAAGACTTAACCTTGGAAGATGAAGACTTTGCCTTAGAAGAAGACGATTTTGCCTTGGAAGAACTAGAGACCTTTTTAGAAGATGACGATTCTTCTATAGAAGACATCTCCATCTGGAACCAATCCTCGTCATTGCATTGATAGTATAAATTGTTCTTTTGCACAAGAACCAATTCACCTTCACGACTGTCGGTACATTCACCAAGGTCATAAATGCTTTTAACCTTCTTGATTGTCTCGACATCACCGGATTTCGGTTGCTTTACTGATGAATTCGAAGACGTTGCATCCGAATCGCCACAGGCACTCAGGATAAACATGGCAGACAACAGGATTGTCGGTAAAATAAATTTGTGCATAAAAAAACTCCACATTTTTGGGTTCGCGAAATATAACAAATTATCCGGAAAATCCATATACAAAGAACCCCGCTCTTTCGAACGGGGTTCTAAGCTGCTTCACTTGGACTCGAACCAAGGACAACGCGATTAACAGTCGCGGGCTCTACCAACTGAGCTATGAAGCATCGTCTGTTAGACGACCCCAAATATAGATAAAGAAAAAACT
>Ga0265301_10002526_pt1 | contig 20968 bp, 10 predicted proteins | sample AusTroGonzalo_MG_2_FD_193488 | JGI IMG/M metagenome (GOLD analysis project Ga0265301, IMG submission 193488) | Bovine rumen microbial communities from tropical cattle in Woodstock, Queensland, Australia - Gonzalo_04 | ecosystem: Host-associated > Mammals > Digestive system > Stomach > Rumen ... | reverse complement strand
TCGGGCGCCGTGTTGGGCAAGCGTCTGGTGGCCGACCTGCTGAAGGACCAGCTTAACGACGAACTGAAAGAAATGTTCCTCAAGGAGTACAACCTCACGCAAGCGGACATCATCGACAAGGTGTACCGTCAGCCGTTCCCGAACCGTTTCCTGGCCTCGTTGAGCAAGTTTTGCGCCGATCATATGGATAATCCGATGATTTACGCCCTTGTGTATGACCACTTCCAGACCTTTGTGACGCGCATATTGAAGCAGTATCCGGCAGTGCCTGTGGGTTTTGTGGGCTCGATAGCCTATTACTACAAGCCTATTCTTACCAAGGTGTTGGCGGACAACCACATAGAGGTGGCGGATATCCTGCAGTCGCCTATGCCCGGACTGATTGAATACCACAAGAACGACGTTAAACCGACAATGTAATACCATGTTTGTCAAGATAACCGAACAGCCGTCGTTACATGACGACCTTGACCAGAAAAGCGTGGGCGAGTTGCTCACGGAAATGAACGAAGAGGACCAGAAGGTCGCTCTGGCCGTGAAAGCGGCCATCCCGCAGATAACGAAGCTTGTGGAAGGTATCGTGCCGCGCATGAAGCAAGGCGGCCGCATCTTCTACATGGGTGCCGGTACATCCGGCCGTCTGGGCGTACTCGACGCCTCGGAGATACCTCCTACCTTCGGCATGCCGAACACCTACGTGATTGGATTGATAGCCGGTGGCGACACGGCACTGCGCAATCCTGTTGAGAAAGCTGAGGATGATCCGGAAAAAGCCTGGGCGGAGCTTCAGGAGCGGAATATCACCCCGCTGGATACGGTGATAGGCGTTGCTGCATCGGGCACGACTCCGTATGTGATAGGCGCACTGAAACACGCCCGCGCGTTCGGCTGCCTGACGGCATCCATCAGCTGCAACCCCGATTCGCCGGTGGCGCAGGAGGCGGAGATACCTATTGAGGCTATCGTGGGACCGGAGTTTGTGACCGGCAGTACGCGCCTGAAATCCGGCACGGCGCAGAAGCTCATCTGCAACATGATTACCACCGTCACGATGATCAAGATGGGACGCGTGAAAGGCAACAAGATGGTGAACATGCAGCTGAGTAACAAGAAGCTGGTGGACCGCGGGACACGTATGCTGGTTGAGGAACTCGGACTGGAATATGAGGCGGCAAAACATCTGCTGTTGCTGCACGGCAGCGTGAAGAAAGCGATGGACGCCTACAAAGAATCAGAAAAACACTAATACCATTATAACATGAAAAAGTTGTATTTACTATCCGTACTGTCGGTGTTGCCTCTGTTGCTGCAGGCAAATATCACGGTGCGCGGTGTGGTGTCGCAAGCGTCAGACGGCGAGCCGGTGATAGGCGCGTCGGTGCTTGAACTCGGCACGTCGAACGGTACAATCACCGACTTCGACGGCGTGTACGAACTGACGGTGGGTGACAATGCCACATTGGAGGTGAGTTACGTCGGTCTGAAGACGAAAAAAGTGAAAGTGACCGGCGGGCAGCAGAACATCGTTCTTGAGGATGATGCCATCGCCGTTGAGGAGGTCGTAGTGACCGCCATGGGTATCGTGCAGGAGAAGAAGCGAATGAACTTTGCCGTGCAGAACATAACCGGCGAGTCGCTCACGGAGAACAAGAGTGCTAACTTCGTCAACTCGCTCCAAGGCAAGGTGGCAGGTGTGCAAGTGACCAACGGTGGCGGTTCGCCTAACTCGGGCAGCCAGATTATTATCCGTGGTATTGCGTCCATCAGTAGTACCAAGAACAACGAGCCGTTGTTCATTCTGGACGGTATGCCTATCAGCGGCGGTGCGACGGCAGCAGCCGACATCAACCCGAACGATATCGAGAATGTGACGGTGCTGAAAGGTGCCGCAGCAGCAGCTTTGTACGGTCAGGATGCCGCCAACGGCGTTATCATGATCACTACGAAGCAGGCAGAAGCCGGCAAGATTCAGGTTCATGCATCGGGCGGCTGGCAATGGGATCAGCCTACGCGTCTGCCTGAGTTGCAGACCACCTATGGTCCCGGCTATCAGGGCTTCTACAAGGACCGCACCGTGACGGGCGGTTGGGGACCGATGCTTGACCCTGGAACAAAAATCTACGACAACGTAGGTAACTTCCTCCGTACGGGTTTCTATCACAAGTACGATTTCTCGGTACAAGGCGGTACGGAGAAGTTCACGGCGTATGCATCCGCCAACTGGTCGAAAGCTGACGGTATCATTCCCAATGACTACAAGATGAAGTTCGGTGCATTGCTCAAAGCCAGTTATTCGCCTGCCAAGTGGGTGACGATCAACGCAAGTGCGAACATCAGCCAGACGAACAGCCGTTCTACCAGCGGCATCAGCAGTGCCTACAGTTGGGCTGTGACGGATGATATAACTGACTATCAGCTGGCAAACGGCATGCCTCGTTATCTGACGTATAACGAGGTGAACAAATACAACTCGACCTACAGTCCGCTGTACTCGATCTATAACGACGACGGTATAGCCAAGGCGCTGAGAAACGTACTTAACGCATCGGTCGTGTTCAAGCCGGTTAAGGGACTGAATATCACCGGTCGTGTAAGTTATGACGTCAAGAAATCCACGAGCGAGAGCTACACCGTACCCCGCTGGGATGACTCGTATGTAGTGCAGTCGCTCAAGGATCCGGGTGACGATGCTTCGGATGAGGCGAAAGCAGAGTACCAGGCTTACCAGAACTATCTGGCTACCGACTATCTGAACAACGCCGTTCTGACTACTGACGATATAGAGAACATGGACAAATCCAAACTCGGCGAATATAGTGCATCCACAGGCAGCAGCCAGTTGTTGACAGCCGGTTTTATGGCAAGCTACAAGGTTGATTTGCCGAAAGATTTTTCGCTGGAAGCGATGGTGGGTGGCGAGTTGAAAGTGAGCAAAGGTTTCTCCACATCCGTTCATGGCGTGGACTTCGTTATCCCGGGTACCTACAGCCTGCAGAACTGTAACTCGCAGGAGGTGATCTACAGCGACCGTGGTGCTTCGCACACCACGAAGAACATGTTCGGCTACTTCTACGAGGTGCGTGCTGACTACAAGGGTCTGGCATCGCTCTCAGTAACAGGACGTTGGGACTGGAGTTCAACCATCAAGCAAAATCCATATTTCTATCCTTCCGTTACGGCAGGTATAACGCTGTCAGAGTTGATTCCGGGACTTAACCAGACAACCAACAACTGGTTCAGCTTCTGGAAGATTCGCGGTAACTACGCCAAGGTCGGCAACGATGCTCCTATCTACCAATACGACCGTCGTTTCAAGCAGTTCGGTACGTACCCAGACGGCGGTTACGGTATTGACCCGACGATGTCTTCCGCTTCGCTCGACTTAGCACCCGAGATGATGTCATCGTGGGAGTTGGGTATGGATCTTCGATTGTTCAACAACAAGACACGTCTGGATATAGCCTACTACAACACGAAAGTGGACAACCAAATCGTTATTGTACGTGTATCGCCTGCATCGGGATATATTCTTCAGTGCCGCAACGAGGGTGCTATCACGAACCAAGGTGTTGAGTTCACGTGGGATCAGGATATTATCAAGCGCAAGAACTTCCAATGGACACTGGGTCTGAACTTAGGTTTCAACCGTGGCTTGGTAACCTATCTTCCTGAGAGCGTGAGCGAGATTACCGGCGTTCAGTACGGCGACGTTTTCACCTCCGCCTACATGGGTAAGTCCACCACCAGTTTGACGGGTAAAGATTACAAACGTAACAGCGACGGACAAGTAATTGTTGACGAGCACGGTTATCCGCAGATTGACCCGGGCAAGAACCTCTACATTGGTAACCGCGAGCCGAAATTCCAGGCAGGTCTGACCAGTTCGATGAACATCTACGGCGTGAACTTCTCATTCCTGTTCGACGGACGTTACGGCGGCGATGTGCTGAACGTGACGGGACGTAACCTGATTAGCAACGGTAACTCCAAACTGCTGGAGACCTACCGTGGCCGCCAGGTGGTGTTCAACGGCGTGACTGAGCATAAGGATGCAGAAGGCAACGTATATTACGAGCCGAACACCGTGCCTATCACACTCGACTACACTACTATCACCAACTACTTCTACAACGTGAGCACGAACTTCATCGAGGACGGTTCGTACATCCGCTTGAGTTACATTACCTTGGGTTACGACTTCTGCAAGATACCTGCCATGAAGAATCAGAAGTTCTTCAAGGGTCTGAAACTGGACTTCACGTGCAACAACGTGTTCCTGCTGACCAAGTACACGGGAACAGACCCGATGTGCAACGCTTCGACGGGAGCTAACGGTACTGGATCGGCAGGTATAGATAACAGCCCGATACCGAGCACGCGTAGTTATAATGTTTCATTGACGGCTACATTCTAGTCCAATAGTCTTCTAGTCCACTAGTTTACTAGGATTTATTGAAAATACCAACGAATATGAAAAAGATTCTATATACCCTATGCATCGCGAGCGCATTGCTGCTTGCGGGTTGCGAAGATTTTCTGGACGTGAACACCAGCAAGGATTCGCCTATCACTGTCACCGTGGATCAGGCAATCCCGACGGCTTGCTTCTATGCCGCGCAGCTGTGTTACGACCATGCGGAGTACGGCGTATATATGTCGCAGGCGTTGACCACCGGCGGCAAGAGCCAGACCGGCTCCTATCCGTACAGCCAGGGCTGGGAGTTCCTGGGCGTGAACCGTCACCCTATGTGGCGTCGTCATTTCTATGACTTGGGTGCGAATATCAACAAGATGAACGAGATAGCTACGGACAAGGGCAATCTGAATGCCGTGCTGATAGGCAGGACAATTATGTTAGGCTCCACGCTGTTCACCACTGATGCGTTCGGCGACATGCCGCGTTCGGAAGCGTACCTGAAGAGTTCGCCCGCCTATGACATGCAGGAGGATATCTACAAGTGGATGTTCGAGGAAGCCGACGAACTGGCAAAGTTGTATTCCGACCCCGCCTGGACGGAGTGCGAGACGAACCTGCCGATCACAGTGAAGAGGGACCGTATCTATGCCGGTAACCTCAAGAAGTGGGGCTTGTACGCCAAGGCGCTGCGCTGCCGCCTGTGGCTGCGCAAGCTGCCGAACTGGGATAATACGCCTGCCGTATGCGACACCATTATCCGCTATGTGGACGAGGTGCTGAATGATCCTGACTGGCAGGAGCCTCTCTACCGCTACGACGGTGGCAAGACCGAGCAGAACTGCCCGTGGGGACCCTACGCGCCGGTTATCAACTCCTGGGAGAGCCGTGGCAACCGTCTCGCCTCCTCGCTGCCCACAACGTTCTTTGCCAAAGCCATTCTGGGTGCGTACAAGAATAAGAAAACCGACCGCCGTTATGCCCTTGACCCGCGTGCAGAGAAAATGATGACGCCGCGCTCCATGGGAACAACTGCCAATAGCGATTATTTCCGTTATCTTGAGAGTAATATAGGCATGGACAATTCGATGAAAATCAACTATTATCCTGACCTGTTTGCCACCGATGCGGCAACCAATCCCTATACGCAGAACAACGGTTATATCGCGCTGATTACCACCGAGGAGCTGCTGTTCATCAAGGCCGAGGCACAGTACTGGAAAGGCGACAAGACCGGTGCGTACAACACCACCTGCGAGGCGGTGCGTACAAACTTTGCCCGCTATGGCGTGGATGAGGTCGGCCTGACCGGCAATGCGCAGAAACGTATAGAGCGCTTCTGGGAAGTGAAGCTCCCGGGTGCAGCCACATTCACCATCGGTGATCTGATGCAGCAGAAGTATGTGGCCATGTACCTGCAGCCCGAGCAGTGGACAGACCTGCGCCGCTACAACTACTCCAGCAAGACCAACGGTATCCAGTACGACAATTGCTTTGTATATACCGTGTATAATTGCCATAATGGCGACAACAAGAAATGGGAGGTGGAGGACTTCAGTGGCGAGTATTCGTTGCGTCGTCCGTACAATCTGTACGAACCCTACTGGAACACGCCGGACGACTACGGTGTGAATGCCGAGCTCTCGCCTAATGCATGGGTGAACCGCCTGAACGCCGATACGGAGACTGAGACCAAATACAACAAGGGCGAACTGGACCGTATAGGCTACTATACCACTAATGCCGCTGGCGAGAAAGTGCTGGATTACCGCGTGCTGAAGCGCCGGTTGATCTGGGCGAAGAATACCTGTGGGAAGGCTGTATGCAACGACCCGATACCCTGGCAATAATTGTGAAACATGTAGATTTCAAGCATATGAAACAGAGTAAGTTTATCATGACTATGGCGGCAACGGTGCTGGTACTGGCATCGTGCGCCAAGCATGACTTTTTCGACGAAGACACGATTACCGGCAAGGTCGGCCCGGAGTCCTATTGGGAGGTTGGTAGTGCCGTGGTGGGTGCCGGCAATAGCATGGACTTCACCGCACAGTACTACTCCTCTGCCAGCGAAATTGACCACTCTGAGGTGTGGTACGACATCGAGGAGACGGTTGACAAGACGGTAACCTGTCCGTGGACGGTATCGTTCACCTACACGCAGTCCAGCAATGTCACGGATCAGAAACGCGTATCGCAGCTGATACAGAAGTACGCTCATTCGCCGGAGTTATGGAGCGACAGCCTGCATGCCTTCCTTCTGAAAGGTTCGTTCCCCGTCAGCGGAACGCTTGCCCCGTTCGAGTGGAAGCAGCCTGCGGAGTTCGACTCCACGAAGATGGTGCAATACTTCGGTGCAACATATATGAATGAGTTTAAGGATGCTGTTCACCAGCGCATGAAATTCGCCGACTACAGGAAGATGTACATCGGCATGGGCAAACTCGACAGCTTCACGCAGTTCACCGACTCGACGGAAGACAAGAACCAAGGCGTAGGCATCTATGTCTATCACTTCCCGAAGGATAGGGTAACTGGTGAGGAGATTATCCCGTATGCCATTGACTCTATTTGGGAGACTATCGGCTTTGCCGAACTGATCGAGAACACCGCCGGTGGATACTACGAGGTGGAATACAAACGTTCGTATGCGCTGAATGCGCTGTTGCGTGTGTACGATGTGCGAGGCGTCTATGGACGGACGGTTTCCAAGAAAATCGATATTAACTAACAGGAGGACACAAGCATGAAAAAGTATATCAGAATTACTGCTATGGCATTGTGCACACTGGCTTTGTCGGCGTGTGTTGACAATGTTCCTGTTGAAGAGGAGCTTCCGCAGGACGCCGTGTCGTTCAACTACCGGATAGACGGTGACTATTCGCTGGACTACTACGTGGGTTCGGTTATTACGTTCCAGAACACCTCGCCTACCCAGGGTACGCCTGTTTGGAGCTTCGGTGACGGTACGGCAGCCGAGGGCAACAGTGTGGAGCACTTCTACAAGGTGGCGGGCACCTATCAGGTCAAGCTGACCATAGGCGACTACAGCAAGTCGCAGGTGATTATGATCTCCGATATCAAGCCGCTGCTCAGCATCAACCCGATAGAGGGCGGCCTGTGCGAGGTGCGGACCACTGAGGTGACCTTCTCGCTGGAAGTGCCTAACCCCCAGAATTTGCCCTTGGAGTACGAATGGATCCTGCCTGCCGGCACGACCAACGCGGCCGGTGAGGCGATGACTACCTCTCACGACCGTCTGCCCGGTGCTTTGAAGTTCGGCAATGTGGGTTCGCAAACGGTCCGTCTGCGTGTAAAGATGGACGGGCGTGAGCTGGAGGAAGGTTCGGTGAACGTGCAGGTGGGGTACAATGAAGACGTGCCGACGCTGTACTATGCCGTGCAAGGCGGACATATCATGGCGTACAAGCTTATCCCCAATGTGCCCAGTGGCATGAACGTCTCGCCGTTCGACATGGGCCTGTCGTCCGGTCAGCACCCGTTCAACCTGCTGTTCAAGGACAGTTCGCTCTATATACTCGACTGTGGCAAGCAGTTCTATTATGTGAACGACGAGGACGGCGTGCTGGGTGACGGCAAGATCACCGTCATGTCGAAGGACGGCTCCAAGGTCGAGATGATGCTCACCAACGCCGGTCAGGCGGCGTTCGACGACCCGTTCTACGGATATATTGACGGCGATTATCTCTACTTCGCCAACCGTAACACGGGTATCATGCGTGTCGGACTGAACGAGCGGAATGCCGTGTTCTCGCATGCAACGTATCCCTATTGGGTGCAGCATACCACGCTCGGCTACTACAACAACGGCTACAACTACGGTGCCATCGGAGGCTGCTTCGGAAAGGTGGATGGCGTGTGGTATTGGACCAAGTTCTACAACGGCTATGGTATATACCGTTTCCTTGAAAGCGATATACTGCCTGCAGCCATCACACAGGGCGATGATACGAATATTCCTCAATCCGGCTGGGTACTGCAAGGCATGCGTCCGAAATCGTTTGCCTACGACAAGAACAACGGTAAGTTCTATTTCACGCTCCATGATGCCGGATACGGAGGCTTCTATGCCTGCACACTGGCGGACCTGGAAACAATCGGTGCGTCGAAATCGAAACTGGCTCCGTTCAAGAAACTGTCGGTGGACGGCAAGGCTTTCGAGCCGAATACGACCGGCAAGCCTGTTACTGTGGAGGGTTCGGGTGACGAGGTGGTGGCTATCTGCCAGATGACGCTCGACGAGGCTACAGGCTGCGTGTATTTCGGCTATCGTAATACGCATAATGATGCTACTTGCGCTCCGTCGGGTATTTACCGCTACAATCCCCAGAAGGATAAGATTGAGCCGGTAATCGAAGGTCCGCTGGTGTACGGATTGGTAGTTAACAATAACCCGAGTAAACTGTTCTGATGAAGCGGAAACTTTGCATAGTATTGCTTTTGTCGCTTATGGCTATTTCGCTTGTGGCACAGCCGAAGCGCGAGTTCCGCGCGTCGTGGCTGACCACGGTGTGGGCGATTGACTGGCCGGCATCATGGGGTCAGCCCAATGCATCCGGACAGACGGCGCAGCAGAACGAGCTGATGGCTATTGTCGATTCGCTGGAGGTGGCGCGGATGAATGCCGTATATTTTCAAGTGCGCGGCTTCTGCGACGCGATGTACAACTCGAAGTACGAGCCCTGGAGCAAGTACCTGACCGGTACGCGCGGCGGTGTGCCCAAGTATGACCCGCTCGGCCTGCTCGTCGAGTATGCCCATAGCAAAGGTATCGAGGTGCATGCATGGATGAACCCGTACCGCTATTCCACTTCCGACGATACCTATGGCAAGTTGGATACCGACTACTCGAAGACGCATCCCGAGTGGCTGGTGGCGTGCGGAGGATACTATATCCTCAATCCTTGCCTGCCGGAGGTGAAGGAGCGCATAGCCGCTGTAGTGGCGGATTTGGTGGGCAAGTACGATGTGGACGGTGTCATCTTCGACGACTACTTCTACCAGTCCGGCTACCAGAATAGCTATGAGGAAGCCTACTACGCCGCCACGGGCAACGGCTTAAGCCGTGCCGACTGGCGTCGCGAACAGGTCAACGACATGGTGCGTATGGTGCGCGATACGATCAAGGCCACCAAACCGTGGGTCAGTTTCGGTATCGGTCCGGCGGGCATAGCCGGCAAGAGCAACACCTCTGCACCGGTCTATGGCGTGGACGGTTGTCCTGTTGGCAGCGACTGGCAGTACAATGGCATCTACTCCGATCCGCTCGCTTGGTACGACCGCAAGCTGATCGACTACATGGCGCCGCAGTGCTACTGGAAGATTGGCGCGGGCAACGACTATGACCAGCTTAGCGAATGGTGGTCCTATATAGCCGGGCATTTCAACCGCCACGTGTATATAAGTCAGGACCTGAGCGGTCTGGTGGCGCCGACGGCCAGTACTGGCAGCACCACTTTTCATTCCGACGAGATAGCCGCGCAGATGCAGTTGGACCGTGACTACGATCTTATGGGTGCCCCGGGCTGCAGCTGGTATTCGCTCAAGTCGGGTATAAAGACAAAGGATTTCCTGCGCGATATACGCAACACGGTAAACACACGCCCTGCCTTGGTGCCGATGAAGTCCTGGTGCAGGACGGATGAGATGCTCTTTGTCAGTGACATCCAATACTCCGGCAGTTATCTTTCGTGGAAAGCTCCGGCCAGCAGGCTGCGCTATGCTGTATATGCTATCCCTTCGGACAGTGTAGGCTACGCGGGGATAACCGGTTCGTCGCGTTACTTATTAGGAACCTCTTACGAAACATCGTGGCAGATTCAATCTGTCGATAATTCGAAAACCTACGCCGTAGCGGTTCTTGACCGCTATGGCAATGAGTATCCGGCTCGCACGATGGGTAACACCGAATTGGGCACCTCTGCTGCGGCGCAGCTTACCTTCCCTGCTGAGGGCGCTGCCGTACTGCTGCCCTGCATGTTCACATGGCAACGGGCGGACAAGGCGGACAGCTATTTCTTCCAGTTGTCAACAGATGCTGATTTCGCTACTGTGGACTATGAGTGCGAGACTGTTGAGCCTGCGTTCAATGTCGGCAAGATCAACTGGCTGGAGAACAATATAACGTATTACTGGCGCGTACGCACGCGCAGTATAAACCGTACGGACACCTATAGCGAAACGCGCAGTTTCTCGGGTACGTACTTTCATATTCAGTCGCCGGAAGACGGTACGCGCGATTGGCCCGTTACGCTGACTATTGTTACCGACAGCGTACCTGCGCAGACGGCTGAGTATCATTTCGAGATAGCCACCGGCAACAACTTCGCCTCCACCCTTGTATGGCAGGCGGATGCTCCCGTTCCGCATGTGCAGGTGCCTGCCGATATCTTGCTCTACAGCACGTACTACTACGTGCGATGCATCGTGACCTATAACGGTACTACCGCTGTAGCACCTGCCTGCCGGTTCCGCACCGTGGCGCAGGATGTGCCTGTGCCGGTGATTACCTCTCCGGCGGACGGCGAACAGATTGTCAGTACGGATATCACCGTCTGCTGGCAGCAGCAGCCCTCGTCGGGCTTCCGCATCGAATTGTCCACCGCAGAGACTTTCCCCGGACGCAAGACGAAGATAGCGAATGAGGACTATACAGCCTTCTGCCATACCTATACCGGTCTGGATCCTGCGGAGTACTATATCCGTGTGAAGGCCTTGGCGGATGGTGCGTGGACTGACCCCAGCGAGGTGGTGCATGTCACGCTGGTAAAGCCTACTTCTGTCGAGGATACGCATGCTGCAGCCGTGCCTGCCAAGCTTATACGCGACGGACAGCTGCTGATTCAGGTGAACGGCGAATGCTATGATATGTTAGGCAACAAAACAACCCAATAATTTTCTTAACTGTATTCGAGTCGGAGAGGACGTGTCCTTACCGGGGAGATGCAAATTATTAACTTAAAAATCTAATTATTATGAAGAGACTTTCTCTTTTCTGTGCAGCACTTTTTGCTGCAGTGGTAACCTTCGCAGGCACGGTAACGTATGACCTGCAGGGCGGTGTTACCAATGATTATGGCTGGAAGACAGCCCAGGACATGTTCGAGGCCTTTATGACCGAGTCCGGCGCAACGGGCTTTGCTACTCTGGCTGAGTACAAGGCTATGGCTGAACCCCTTGGCGGTACCGGTATTTGCGGTTCGCTTAACAATCCTGAAGTTTGTTTTGCCAATACCGAGAAATGGGGCTGGTTGCTGCAGCACATTACTGCTGTTCATGCAGCACAGGCTGATGACGGTGCTTCCGCTCTTTCAGCCGATGGTTCAGGCGCAGCTGCGCGCTATGCAGTGGGTGCATTCTTCATCGACGGACAGCGTGCCGGTTGGCCGAAATCCGCTAACTTCGCTGCTTGCGGTGTAAGCACGGTCGCTGCTTATCAGCCGTTGTGGAAGCACGCATTTGACAACCCGACTTCTGTTGAGGAAGGCGAATGGGTGCTCAATGCTCCGTACAAAGAGGGCAAGACTTTCAAGGGATGGTATGCCAATGCTGACTTCACCGGTGAAAAAGTTACGAAGATCACTCCGGAGTCCGAAGGTACATTGTATGCAAAGTTCGGCGACTATGTCCTCACTATTGCTGAGGCTTCAGCCAAGCAAGAGCAGGAAGTAACAACCGCAGGTGTGGTTGTATTGGTTCGTGGCACAAAGAATGTGTATATTCAGGACGCATCGGCCGGTACACTGCTTTATCTGGCAAACGATGTAGCAGTTCCTGCTGTAGGTGAATTGGTAACCGTTAAGGGTACATCCACTACGTATAAGGGTGCACCGGAGATCTCCGGCGCAACGATTGTAGAGAAAGAGCCGGGCACACTGCCTGCTCCGCAGACTATCCTTTTGTCGCAATTCATTGCTAAGCCGCTTGACTATTTTGCAGAGCGCATTTATATCGAAGGTCTGAAGATTGTGTCGTATTACAACAATGGTATCAACCTGTCAGATGGCGACAATACAATCGCCGGCTTCAATATCAAGCCGAACGAGGCTGATTTCCCTGTAGGTGCAAAGGTTAACGTTACCTGTGTGGGTTCCTACTATGACGGCGTACAGCTTGTAGGTGACGCTTCTTCTGTAGTGCTTGCTGCTCCGGCTGGTCATGACGAATTTGTTTATCCTGTTCTGGGCGAAGAGGTGAAATATACGCTGAAGAACAAGTGGATATACTCCAATAATATGGATAACTACTCTGCTAATGTACCAGCTCCCACAGACTTTGCTCGTGGTATGGTGGCTAAGGACGGCAAGATGTACTTTATCAACCGTTCTAACGGCAGCTTCACTGTAGTGGACGGCAAGACCGGTATTATGCAAGACCCGATTATGATTACAGGTGAGCACCTCTTCCAGGCGTATGATGAGACTGACGGCGAATGGAAAGGTTGCGCAACATTGCCGTTCAACGACGTGAAACTTGACCAGGCAGGTCACTTCCTGATTGGCGGCTGTGTAAGTGGTGGTAACCGTTTCCAGATCTATAAGGTGGATATCGCTACCGGTGCTGCTACCGTCGTTGTGGACGACCGTCTGTATGACTATCCGGACTTTGAACTCGAAGGTCAGGCTACTGCATGGCGCTTCGATGCCTTCAATGTATATGGCGATGTGGATGGTCACGCTATCATTATGGCTGCTGATGCAAACTCATTCTATGCATACAAGTGGGAGATCGTTGACGGTGTAGCCGGTGAGGCTGAGCAGATTGACTGCGAGCCCAGTGCAGAAGATGTTTCTCTCATCGTAAAGGAAGGCGCTACCACTGTTACTGCCTTCGGTACAGCTCCGCAGATCTTCCCGATTGACTTCGACTACTTCTATGTAGATGGCTGGAACACTCTGCCTATGCTCTTCGATATGGACGGTACGCTGGTTCAGGACTTCGCTACAGTTCCGACAGGTGTTGAGGTTGCTATGGGTGAAGAAAAGTGCACCATGAACACCGGTCACAACGGACTTTGCGAGTTCCAGATTGGTGAGGAGTACTTCCTCGTTATGGCTGCCACCAACACTGTTGGTGCGCCGACATCGGCATTTGCTATCTTCAAGTATGCTGACGAGAACCGTGAGTTCAGCGAGATGACTCCGATGTGGTTCTTCCCCTATGCAGGTATAGGTGCTGCTACCAACGGCTGCCGTACGGCTGTTCCGTCGGTTGAAGTACAAGGCAATGTAGCTAAGATCTACATCTACGCCAACAACAACGGCTATGGTGTTTACGAGCTTGTGGTTGGTGACGGCACCGGTGTTGAGACCGCTGTTAAGGACCAGGCTGTCAAGGCTGTCAAGATTGTTGACAACGGCAACCTGTTCATCATCCGCAACGGCGTTCGCTACAATGCGCAAGGTATCGTAGCCGAATAATTATATACAAACAAGGGGGCACAAACCGTGTCCCCTTGTTTTCATACTATCTGAAGTAAAAACATAAATAAACACTTTCGAGTGCTTTTACCATGAAACGTTCCTTCCTGCTAACAGTCATTCTTTTGGCGTGTCAGGTTGCTTCCGCCATCTCCCTGAACGGCGTAGCCTATACTATTGACACGCTTGCGCAGTACCCCGCAGGTCCCGGGGCTGTGTATTACCAGTTGCGCATGTTCCGTGCGGATAACGGCGGCGGACGCCTGGATTGCTATCTGCTGAGCGTAGATACGCGTAATCCCTACGTGGGCATAGAGCAGGTGCTGGCGAAAGACCAGCTGGTGGGAACGGAACGTCCTACCGCCATGGCGGCGCGTAAGACTACCCCTACCCACGTCGTTTATGGCGGCGTGAACGGTGACTTCTTTGCCACAACGGGCGATGTAGGCCGCCCTACCGGTCTGACTATCGCCAACAATGAGTTCGCTTATACCCCTTCCAACAACCGTCGTCTGGGAGGTGTGGACGAACAGATGCGTGCCGTGATAGGCACTACCATGAAATATTCGGGCAAGCTTGTCCTGCCTGACACATCCTACACCATCAAACATGTCAATTATACGCGAGCCGAGAACGAGCTCGTACTATATAATCAGCACAACGGTGCCACTACCGGCACAAACTCCTATGGCACGGAGCTGCTCGTTGACCTGCTGCCTGAATACAAGTGGAGCACTACTGCCACCCTCAAGGCGCGCGTGACCGCCAAAGAAGAGAATGTTGGCAGTATGGTCATTCCTAAAGGGCAGGCGGTGCTCTCCGGTCACGGCACTATGCAGACCGCACTTAACGCTATTGCTGTTGGCGACACTGTTACGCTCAAGCTCACTCTCAAGGTGGATGACGTAGCAGTCAAAATGTCGCAGTGTATAGGCAGCGACACCTACGCCCTTATCGTTAATGAAGGCAAGGTCGAGCAATCGAACTTCTGGAACGAACTTCACCCCCGTACCGCCTTCGGTGCATCGGAGGACAAACAGACGCTTTATTTCCTTGTCGTGGATGGCCGAGGCGTGAGTGCCGGCTGCACGACCAAGGTGCTCGGCGAGATCATCCACTACTACGGCGCTTATACAGCCGCTAACTGGGACGGAGGAGGTTCGTCGTGCATGTACATCCGTCCTTTCGGACAGATGAATCAGGGCTCCGATGGCTCGGAACGCGCCGTAGGCAATGCGATGTTCGCCGTGGCAAACATCCCCGAAGCAGACAATACGATAGCAGCAATCGCGCCCTATCATCCTATCTATTCCGTACCGCGCTACGGTATAGTTGATCCCACAATGCTTGGCTATAACCAATACGGCGTGCTGATTGATACCTGCGTGCAGGGCGTCCGGCTTCGCTGCGACGAGTCACTGGGCACGATCCTGCCCGACGGACGGTTCCTTGCCTCGGGTATGGAGAGCGGCACGCTTACCGCCGTCCTGGATGTGAACGGACAGGAAGTGACCTGCCCGATCACGGTCCGCCTGTCGGCCTCCGCACCGGTAGCGTTCCGGCTGGATTCGGTGTATATTGATAATTTCCACCCTTATACCGTGCAGATACAGAGTGAGGTGAACGGCCAGATGATGGATCTGCTGCCTGCAGCTCTGACCTGGCGTTCGACCGATGAGGATGTGGCTACGGTGGATGAACAGGGCGTTGTTCGCGCTGTAACGGACGGACGCGCAGATATAATAGGGGAGGTGGGCACGTTTGCCGATACGCTGCATGTGCGCGTAGTGAACCCCACACGGCGTCTCACCTGCTGGGACGACTTCCTGCAACCCGAACTGTGGGAGCTGACGGCCAGTACGAATTTCGACCCTGCATGGGATAACGGTTCCATTGCATTCAACTATACCGGCGGACGCGGACCGTACGTGCGTATAGGCCGGTCGGCACCTATGCTCCTGCGCGCCGACACCATCCGCATCCCTGTTCAGACCGAAGCCGTGGTGCAGAAAGTGGTCATCGGCATACGACCTGCCAATGAGCGTGCCGTGCAGAACATAACCCTCTTCAGCGACGGACTGCCCGTAGGCGAGCCGGTGAACATCGATATTGCTGTTGCCAAGGAGCTGGGTTCTGACGAAGCCATCTTCCCGCTATACTTCGATTACCTGAAGTTCTTCCTCAGTTCATCCACCACCAAGACGCAGCACACTTTCCATATGAACGGCATCTGGCTGCTGTGCAATGAGTATATCGACACCGGCGACGCTGTGACCACCGTCGTGGGCGATGAACTCCAACCGATTAAGATGTGTACGCCCGAGGGCATCCGTGTCCGCAAGGGAAATACCGATTATAGCATATTGGGTCAACCTGTCAAAACGTATTAAATCTACATAGTTATGAAAAAGTTGTTTACAACGCTTCTTCTTTTCGCTGCGTGTGCTGTGATGGCGCAAACGCCGCGTGTGTTGTCCGTTCGTGACCTCGGTGAGGGATTTTATCCGCTCATCAATGCCGAGGGCACAGAGGTGCTCTATTTGGACAATGAGCAGGAGGATTATGCTGAGACTCCCGCCGGCACCGACCTCTACGTCACCAACGAAGATCTGAACATGGTCCTTTACCGCGGCGGCGAGCGCACTGTGCTCAATCCCCGCGGCAACGATGTACACTACGTCTGGTCGTCCGTATCGCCGGACGGCAAGAAACTGCTGTTTCACACCAAGTACGGCACGGAGATCTGTGACCTTAACGGTCGTATTCTGGCTAACCTTGGCTCGCTCATCGACCCGCATTGGTACGGCAACGATTATGTTGTGGGCAGCACCGAGACCAGCGACGGCCATCAGTACCTTACGTCCTGCATCGCCATCATCAGTACGGACGGCACCGGTTACAAGGCGCTCACCGAACCCGAAGAGCTCGGTATGCACCCTACGGTCAGCCCGCGCTCGGGTAGAGTAGCATACAGCACCATCGACGGCAGGATGCGTCTGCTGCAGCTCAACCTTGCTGACGAACCGCTGCAACAGGCAGAGCCCGAGGTGCGTCGCGCACCGCAGGCACGCCGTGCTCCGGCACGCGTCAAGGGCGCTGCGTCCAAGCAGCCTTCCGAACTGAAGATCTATATCAACCCCGGTCACGGCGGTTGGGACTCTGACGACCGCCAGATGGTTATCTATCCTTATTCGCTCGGCTCGCACGACAACTTCTGGGAGTCGCAGTCGAATCTGGACAAAGGTCTGCGCCTTCGCGATATACTCAACAGCCTGGGCGTGAAGAACACCATGTCGCGTACCACCAACACTACCGCTGACGATCTTCCGCTATCCACCATCGTTGCCGAAGCGAACACCTATAAGCCCGACTTCTTCCTCTCTATCCACTCCAACGCCGGTGCGCCGTCGAACTATATCCTGCAACTCTATGCCGGCAAGGACCCGGGCGATACGCGCACTTATGCAACTGCCACCCCTTGCTCCGAGGAAGGACGTCTGGTCACTACGTTGATGGGAAACATCCTTTACGAGAATGCTGTGACAGACTGGACGCGCGCCCCGATGATAAAGGGTGACAAGACTTTTGCACGGGACATCATGGGCTGGTCCAATGGCTACGGCGTGCTGCGCGGACTGAAAGTGCCGGGCACAATCTCCGAAGGCTGTATGCACGATTACAAGCCCGAGACCTATCGTCTGGTGAATATGGGCTACAAGTGGCGCGAGTCGTTCTATTTTGCACGTACATTCCTGGAGTACTACTGCAATACCACACTCGCCGACGGTGCCATAGGCGGTCAGGTGCGCGATGCTTACCTGCCGATGGAGTTCCCTGCCATCAGTTATCATAAGGGCACTATCGACGGTCTGCGGCCTATCCTCGGCGCCAATGTCACACTCTCGCAGAACGGTGAGGTGCTGCAGACCTATACCACCGACCAGTTGTACAACGGCGTGTTCTTCTTCTTCGATCTCCAGCCAGGCGAATACGACGTGCATGTCGAGGCGGATAGTTACTATCCCTACGACTACAAGGCTACCGTCACCGCAGCGCATATCGCCTACCATAACTGCCTGCTAAACCAGCAGCGCAATACACCGCTGGAGGTGGTCAGCTACAGCCCTATGCCGGCGTCTATTACAGACTCGGTCAATGTGTCAACGAATGTGGTGCTGAATTTCAACTGGGACTGCCGTGCTGATTCAGTTCGCGAGGCTTTCAGCATAACGCCGGCTGTCGAAGGCACTATCACCTTCGAGGACAACAACCGCACCATGCGTTTTGTCCCCGATGGACGGTTCGAGCCGAATACAGAATACACAGTGCATCTTTCCACCAAGGCGTGTCACCCCGATGACTCGTATGCCAACCACTTGGTGGAACCCTTCGAGTTCAGCTTCCGTACCATACTGCGCGGATCGATACGTTTCATCGGCTCCTATCCTGATGATGGCGATACCGATGTACCGCTTAACCCCTCGTTTATCTCCACCTACGACCAGGCTATTGTCTCTTCTTCGGCACGCTCGTCGTTCGCTCTCGCTGACCTGCAGGGCAATGAGGTCAAACTCAACACCCGTTCGTTCAAGTGCAATGTGGCGCCCGAACCTTATGGCACGGTGGCGTTCGAAACAACAAACGCTCTCCAGCCCGAAACGGAGTACGTGCTTACCGTCAAAGGCTCGCTCAAGGATAATTTGGGTGTCTATCTGGTGGACGACCGAATTGTTCATTTCACTACAGGCCGGACCGTTACGCCGGACCTGAACGCCCGCGATGCGCTTGATACGCTGGTCTTTGTGCCCGACCGCGATAACTCTTTCGGCACATCCATGCTGTCCACCTTGCGCAACACCAATCGCAAGTACTCCGGTGCGGCATCCAACGAACTCTCTTATGCCTTCGAGGCTGACGAGGCGGAGGCGCACTTCATGCCGAAGGATCCGGCGTATATATCCACTATCGGCAAGGATGACAGGCTGGGCATGTTCGTCTTCTCCGACTTCTCCGGCAACACGGTCTATCTGCGCTGTGAGGTGGCCGGCGACATCCAGTATGTCAAGCTCTGCGATCTGGACTACGGAGGCTGGAAATGGCAGGAGGTGGATCTCTCTGTTCTGCCTGAGGGAGTGGAGTACCAGCTTATGGGAATACGCGTCGTTCGTCGTACCGGCCTGCTCTCTGGCAGCGGTAGTATCTATCTCAACGATCTCCGTTATGACTATAACCCCCAGACCGCCGTTGAGTCCGCTACAGCCGATGATTTGCCCGCCGCACCCGGCAAGTTCCTCCGTGACGGCCATCTGCTCATCCGCCACAACGGTGCCACCTTCGATGCCGCTGGTGTAGAGGTGAAATAAGTTATCCCGCATACAGCAGTAAAGCCGGAGCAAATCCGGCTTTACTGTTGTTGTATTGGGGCCCCCGGCACAAACCGGGCTGTATGCTGTTTGTGGTGGTGGGGCGGTGGAAGGCTGAGCTTTAGGACCGTAGAGCGGGCTTCTGTGCGATGCCTTGCCGAACGCGCAAAAAAAAAGAAGGATTGTCTCCCGACAACCCAATCTTTATTAACCTTAAATCTAATACCATGAAAAACACGATGCAAAAGTACTGCAAATTTTCCATATATGCAAATATTCTTCAAAAAAACATGTTTTATAGCATACTTTTTGCCGCTTTTGTAATGCGCGCGTGGCAAATGGATAGTGAAAGGCGTAAATCGCTAACAAAGTGTCACTAAAACTGCCTTTTCTGTTTGCAAAATGTACGTTGCAACGGGCCTGTTTAGTTGCAAAATGTAAATTGCAGACTGCTGCCGCTGATTGGATTGTTCAGGTTGCAAAATACACTTTTACCGTCCCTCAGGCATGAAAACTTGCCCGAACGTTTGCATATTTCAAAATAATGTCGTATCTTTGCCGCCCAATCCGATGGAGGTCTCTGGCGATTTGATAGGTTCGCGTCCTGGAATACGGGCCCCGGAACGTAACTTGTAAAAGCTATGGCGGGGAGAACGGAGACAATTGTGCGCTTTATGTCGCTGGGCGGCATTCGGAAGCACAATCTGACGAACGCGGCTGAATAGTAGTATATACCTCCGTCAACAATTGCTAATTGTACAAAACAATGGATTTGATTAAAATTGCTGAACAAGCATTCGCAGGCGAGAAGAAAGAGTTTCCCGCATTCAAGGCTGGTGACCAGATCACTGTAGCTTATCGTATCAAGGAAGGTAACAAGGAGCGTATCCAGGAGTTCCGTGGTGACGTTATCGCTATCCACGGCAGCGAGGACAAGAAGCGCTTCACTGTTCGCAAGATGTCCGGCAACGTAGGCGTTGAGCGTATCTTCCCGATGGACTCGCCTTTCATCGAGTCTATCACCGTTAACAAGTATGGTAAGGTTCGCCGTGCGAAACTGTACTACCTGCGTGACCTCACAGGCAAGAAGGCTCGTATTCCCGAGCGCCGCGTGAAATAAGCATGGCTTGTTCGCCTGTTCAAACAAAGCTGCCCCCAAAGGCAGCTTTTGTTTTTGTATGCCTCTCCGTTCGCTATTCACTCGCTGTTCACTCGCTGTTCGCCCCGCTGCCCGAATCATCTCCGCACCATCTCCGCACCATCTCCGCGCTACAACCGGGCCATGACCGTAGTATAACCATAGCATATCCATAGGATAACCATAGGATAACAGCCTTTTTTTTGCAAAATGTGAATGGGGAATTCGTTGCGTCCGGTGCGAATCGCATACACAATAAACACTGCAAAAATTGTGCCAAACCCGTCAAGATCCTTCTCCGCTCAGGTATAATTGCCTGCCTTGTCCTGACAAAAATGCAGAATTCTGCAATTTTCTTAAAGAAAATTTGCAAATCTCAACCTTTTTTCGTAACTTTGTAGGCTTTTTGTGATTTGTACCGATGGACTACAGATATTTGAATACAATCAATTCCCCCAAGGACCTGAAGGCGTTGCCTCGTGAGAGCTTGCCCGAAGTGTGTGCCGAACTGCGCGATTATATAGTCAGTGAACTTAGCCATAATCCCGGACATCTTGGCTCTTCCCTTGGCGTGATTGAGCTCACCGTCGCCTTGCACTACGTCTTCGATACG
>Ga0265301_10002518_pt1 | contig 21010 bp, 21 predicted proteins | sample AusTroGonzalo_MG_2_FD_193488 | JGI IMG/M metagenome (GOLD analysis project Ga0265301, IMG submission 193488) | Bovine rumen microbial communities from tropical cattle in Woodstock, Queensland, Australia - Gonzalo_04 | ecosystem: Host-associated > Mammals > Digestive system > Stomach > Rumen ... | reverse complement strand
GACATGGCAAAGATCTACGTCGCCTCCAGCTGGAGAAACCAGCACTTCCCCGAAGTCGTACGGCGCCTGCGCGAGGCGGGCCACGAAGTCTACGACTTCCGCAACCCGCCCCACGGCGGCGCCGGCTTCCACTGGACCGACATTGACGAAAACGCCCCCAACTGGACCTTCGCCCAATACCGCGAAGGCCTCCACCACCCCAAAGCCGAACGCCAGTTCGCCGCCGACCTGGACGCCCTGCGCTGGGCCGACACCTGCGTGCTCGTCCTCCCCTGCGGCCGCAGCGCCCACACCGAGGCCGGCTGGATGGCCGGCGCCGGCCACTGCGTCCTCGTCTACATCCCCGAGATGCAGGAGCCCGAACTGATGTACAAACTCTTCGACGGCGTCGCCGGCACAATCGACGAGCTCATCCGGGCGCTGTAGCAGAAAAAAAGCACGCACCGTTTTTAGTGCACTTTTTTCGGTAAACCGCACTACTTTCAGTGCAACTTTCTATATGCACATGAACTCGCATTAGAAAAAGGCACATAATTCCCGTTATTGAAGCCGCCGCTGCCCGGAATGATTCCAGGCGGGCCTGCATCATTAATACCGAAGAATGCGTATCTTTAACCGGGAAAACGGGCCCAAAGAAGCAACTCAAAGAAACGACATGCAGACAGAACTGATAGAATTGATGCAGGAACAGCTCCCGAAGGTGCGCGAGGCGATCGAGGTCCTGAAAGAAGTGATCGAGACGGACGTCCGGACGGTGCCGGATTTCGACAGCTCGGTACTGCCCGACATGTTCGAAGCCATCGAGGCGGACATCAACCTGCTCTACGTCGCACTGCCCTTTGAGAGCCAGGACGACTACGCCGGCCTGGAAGGCGAAGTGGCCGAGGGCCGGGACCTGGCCTCCCAGGCAGAATCGCTGCTGGCCGCCGCCCGGAAGAAATATTCCATCTGACCTCCGTCCCTTTGACAAAACCCGTCAACATTGCGACGTACCTTGCCGCCGCAATGCTCACCTACTATTTCCGAGATCCCGAAGACGCCCTCAAGCAGGCAAAAGCCGACAGCAAGCACCCAGGCTGCTACTTCGGCGGCATCACCCTCCCCTCCGGCAAACGCGCCTTCGCCGTCTACGAAAGACGACCCGAACTCCGCAGAGTAAATGGCAGCAATGAGCTAGGAATAATTAGCCATCAAATCATCCGCAGCAAAAATCACCCAAATACAACACACTCATTTCGCCATAAAGAGGCAAGGCCGCATTTATAACGCGGCCTTGCCTCTAGCGCCAAAATGATAGCCCGAATAGAATAATTCAGACCAGGACACCGGCTTCCCTATAGGAATGAAGAAATCCGGTAATAGAATCCGCCAGAAAACACGCTTAAACCGTTCCCGTAACCACTAGGATGAACCGTCGGATACAAAGAGAGGTATTCTCGCCGACCAGGCACATCCCCTCTAGAATTTTTAAGCAACATAACCATACATTTGCCTTTTTTCCCATCAACCACACCTATCTCCCACGGCATCCAGTTACTCTTACTCGCATTTGGCGACTCCGCATAAATAATTGACTTGCTGTGCTCTAATCGATTGCGTATAATCTCGGCCGTCTTCTTGTCTGTAGAATTCCGATTCAGGAGAGGGTCTACGACAACATCTAGATAAACCTTTAAGCCCTCTTTGCGGAGAGCATAATATATTCCTTTTACCACCGCCAAATCGGCGATATTGTAAGAAAGGAACACATCGAAATATGCACCTTTAGGCGCATTTGAATCAACAATCTCTATCCTATTTCGTTCCAGGAATGATGGCCACCGCGTACTGTCACGAAAATCCTGCTCACTAAAAAACTCCATATTGCTCATATCCTGTTATTTTTCACCAAACGCCAATAGTATTTTCCCAATGCAGTTAGCCGACATGCTTTGCTATGGATAGCAGCAAAATACATATGCTCTTCATCGACTGGGCGAACGAATCCAATGCTCTGAAGCTTTTGTAGAACCGAAAATTGCTCAACATGATCATTTTGAGCATATGGAAGGATGACCTTGTGCTCGACCTCAGGAGTATTGGTTTTCTCGTATGACGGGTCAAGTTTAAATACTTCATCCGGGCTATTAAACAACGTCGTAAGCCGGCGAATATACCCCAAGTCCACACTGGGTTTAACCGTTTTCAAAGGGATGAATTCTGTTACATTCGTCTTGAATACAGGCCTCTGTTCCCAAGCGCCAAACGAGCGATCGATATAAGCATAAATACCACCCACGGTAATATTGCCACAGAAATCGGCCGCGCCGCCATTCAAAGCGTCACATAATAATTCTGTAAACACTCCATGGCCACCCATTTCTAGCGCCGATTCATCTTCTCTGCATGCGGTCAAGATAGAGACGCCAGGGATAAGTTCGCTTTTATCTTTTTGAATATCGTATTTCCCCATTGCGCCCGAATGGCAGCAATCCAGGATCACGATTTTATTCTTCACCCTTGACCCGTTCACGACCTTCATAATAGTATCCATTTGAAGGCCTGCATAGTATTGGTCTTCGGTCTCGAGATTTTGCGGAAATACGATTTCGGCGCCCGTGGTGTTAACGTACCCATGACCCGAGAAATACAATAAAGCGACATCAGCATCATCGCCAAATAGCGTCTTGATTTCTCGCATGGCTATGGCCGAAGATCTTACATTGGGCAAGGTCTTAACCTCAAAATTTGGTTTCCCGTCTCCATCTCTCTCAATAGCAGATTTCAAGGACATAATATCCTCCAGGCACCCCTCAAGTTCATACGGATGAGGGTAATCATTAATGCCAATAAGAAGTGCTTTTTTTCTCATATTCTACCGCGCTAAATTTCTAATAGCCGCAACAATGCTTTCAGTATTCCATCGGACAATGGCGTCTGCTTTACTTCTAACGGTTTCAGACACACGCTCCTGCCCCCAAGGGATTACTCCCAAAATTGGTTTCCCCTGAGAAATAGCCTGGTTTAGCTCCCATTCCATCCATGAACTGTATGAAGCATACATCCCCGCCAAACCAATAACAACATCCGACTCCCTGATTCGTTGAGAAATGCGGTATCTAACATACGCCGCGTTTACCGAATCAATTGGGTCATGAGGAGGGACCTCCTCAAATTCAACATTAAAGTATCCTCTCTGATTAAGAAGATTTCTAAGCCGCATGAGATCATCTACATAATCCCAACTGTGGCTGATAAAGATTTTGTAAGTCCTTAGCATAATGTTTTTAATTATATGTTATATATGACACCATTGTCATACAAAACCAGCCTCTCCAACCACCGTGCCAGCAAAAAAACACTGACAATTTGTCATTTTATTCCTAAATTTAACAGAAATCCCGCAAAAATTGAAAATAGAATTAAAATTATCCGCAAAACTATTTTGAAAACAAAATTCAAAATAGTAACTTTGCAAGCCCTCAAATAAAACAGCACAATTCAAATTGTTTGCATCATGATACAGGAACTCAAGATCAAAAACTTCAAGTCATTCAAGGAAGAAGTTACGCTTAGTTTCGAGGCCGCTAAAGATACCACATTCGAGGATTATCAAGTTGTAGAAGTCGCGCCCGGCGTACGCCTTCTTCGCTTTGCTATGGTATATGGCGCGAACGCTTCAGGAAAATCGAATTTACTAGAGGCGATTGAGGCCCTTCACGACTTTATCACTTATGAGCCTAAAAACGACGGGGAACCTACTGGAACCATTCCTTTTAAGCTTGACACAGAAACCCCGTCTATGCCTTCCGAGTTTATTCTGAAGTTTTATGTTGGCAAGACAAAGTATTCCTACGAATTAAAATTCACACAGAAACTCGTTCTTTTCGAGAAGCTTTGTTATTACCGAACTACCCAGCCCATAATGCTCTTCGAACGCACTTTCAAAGACGGGCAATCCGTAATCTCATTTAATCCATCCGCAGTTAAAATTAGTGCAGCCGCGAAAGAACAATTGTCTTTGAGATGTCTCCCCAACATGTCTTTTTTCTCAGCCAAAGGAAAAGTAAACCTTGCCATTGAGAAAATTGATGCAGCAAAGGAGTGGCTCAAGGACGGCATCTTCCCGATGGTTTCCCCGAACACGGAGATGTTCACTTATGCCAGTTCAGAGATGTCTACAAATGATGAACTCAAATCATATTTAATGGATTTTATCCATAAGGCAGATTTCAACATAACAGACGTTCGCTCCAACAACGTAACGCGCCCTATCCCCAAACCGATCGTTGACATACTCCTTACGGCCGAGGATATGCCTAATGATGTGCGCGAAAAGCTTAAAGCAGAACCATCTCTCCCCTCAATACAGTTAGAATTCCAGCACACCGTGCGAAATGAGAGAGGTATCGAAAACTACTTTTTGCCCACGGACAGTCAATCGGAGGGCACGCGGCGCGCCTTCGGCATTGAAGCGGCGATTTATGAGGCATTGAAAGACCAGTCTTTCCTTGCAATTGATGAAATTGAATCATCATTACACCCAGAAATCGTCGAGTTCGTTCTCCATCGCTTCCTCAGAGCCAAGGGACGCTCGCAACTCCTTATTACAACACACTATGACCCTCTCTTGAACACGGTTGGAGACGATCTCATACGCAAAGATTCTGTCTGGTTTACGGAAAAGAAAGAGTCCGGCGCCACAGATTTATATTCCCTGATTGAATATAAAGGGCTTAATCGGATCGCATCCCTTCAAAAGGCCTATCGCAATGGTGTATTTGGAGCACTCCCTATTATTCAAGGATAGCTATGGGAAGGAGTTCAGAAACTAAAAAAGCTCGCGCGCCCATGCCAATTGTGATTGGCGCGGGCATTACCGAGCAATGGTATTTCTCGCACCTCAAAGAGCTCCATGGCTATCGAATTAAAGTCAGACCTAGGTTTTTTGGTACAGAGACAGCAGACGGCCTCTCAAAAAAAATAAAGGAAGTCCTCGAGGACGGCGGGACAGTAATTTGCGTATTTGACGCCGACGTTTCAACATGGAATGACGCCGAAAAAGAGAAACTTAAGTTACTAAGAATAAAGTATCAAAAGAATAAAAAAGTTCTCCTCTGCGACTCAATGCCCTCAATTGAGTATTGGTTCTTACTTCACTACGAGGAAACTAATTGTCACCTTGGCACATCTCAGGCCGCCATTCGCAGACTCCGCAAACACATACCCGGCTTCGAAAAAAAAGAACGCTTCCTTAGACAAATAAAGTGGGTCGAAGAGATGAGCGGAGGCGGGAAGCAAGATGCCGCCCGCGAAAGGGCCGAACATTTTGGCAGTGATTGCGAATCGTATTCAAAAATCCACCTTGCCTTAGAAAGGATAGAGAGTAATCCAGACTAAGAAATAAAAGGCAGTCATCAAACATAGAGTTTTTGATGACCGCCTAATTTTAGATTCTTTTAGAATTAAGATAACACATGCCCAGGCATCATAGCCTCAAGATCATCTTCATGAAAGGCCATGCGACATGAAGCTCCATATAAAGCAGTAAATGCCCATACAAATATGGGAATTATTTGATAGAACCTATTGGGCAAAATCTTATTATATTCTTTATCAAAATATTGCGATTAAGAACAAACACAAATAACACAACACCTATCTTTTTTTGTTCATTTCGTTTGGATCCAAACGAAAAACTCTTTAACTTTGACATCCTCAAATAAGAATATGGAAGAAGTAAAGGTCATAGAGCTATTCGCCGGCGTAGGTGGATTCCGCGTCGGATTAGAAAGAGCAGATAAGAGTTTCTTTAAGACAGTTTGGGCCAACCAATGGGAACCTGCGACAAAGGTCCAACATGCGGCATTAGTATACGAAAAAAACTTTGGACCAGGAAGCGTTGTCAACGAAGACATTAATAAGATTAAAACCGCAGACATCCCTGATCATGACATGCTCGTCGGAGGTTTTCCTTGCCAGGATTACTCCGTCGCAACCTCTTTGAATAACTCGAAGGGAATTGAAGGGAAAAAAGGTGTTTTATGGTGGTCCATCTACCGCATCCTTAAAGAAAAAGGAAGCAAACGACCTTCCGTTGTGTTTCTGGAGAATGTCGACCGACTTCTCCTTTCGCCCGCTCCTCAACGCGGACGAGATTTTGCTATCATCTTGGAATGCCTCAACGAATTAGGATATATTGTCGAATGGCGCGTGATTAATGCGGCAGACTATTCCATGCCTCAACGGAGGCGCCGTACCTATATTGTTGCTTATCAAAAAAAGAGCTCCATCGCCGCCGATTTCAAAAACGCAGAAGAATGGATATTTAAATCCGGAGTATTTGCTAAAGCCTTCCCCGTGCTAGATGACAAGAAAGCTCTCACGCTCCATAGATTCGTTCTTTCCGACAAGGATAAAGATAGGCTTATAGACATTACGGACAACTTTAACAAAAAGAATAAAGCCCGTCCTTTCGAGAATAGCGGAGTTATGGTCGACGGAGTTTCTTACTCTATTTCAACCATGCCACTATGTAAGAGAAAACCTATTACGATTAGGGACATCATGGTTTCTCCCGAGGAAGTAGAAGAGGAGTTTTACATTCCAGACGATCAAATCAATCGATGGCTATATTATAAGGGGAAGAAACATGAGGCTCGCACAAAAAAGAACGGCATTCAATACTATTATAGTGAAGGCGAAATGTCTTTCCCTGACCCTATCGACAAGCCGTCTAGGACTATCATAACCTCTGAAGGAGGAAAGAGCCCTGATCGATGCCGACATGTCATCGAAGACCAAGATGGACGTTTACGCCGTCTTGTCCCTGTCGAGCTGGAAAGATTGAACATGTTTCCTGCGAACCACACTAAACTACCAGGCGTATCTAATAGTAAAAGAGCCTTTTTAATGGGCAATGCACTAGTATGTGGGATTGTTACTCAAATAGGCAAAGAGCTGAAGACGAGACTTGAATAGCAAAAATGGGTTGGGGAAATCCCCAACCCATTTTCATCATCATAGCCCCATAGTAAGCATCGAATCCACAAGAGGCTTCACACTCTCCAACAAATCTTCGTCCATTTTACTCTTAATCATAGTATTGTAATCATGAGCGGGATACTTTGATTTATAACCCCTATAATAAGCACCAAAGAGAAGGGTATACTTCTTAATAATACCGTCTATTGCTTCTTTACTACTTAAAGCCGCGGAGATGCTGGCGGGATCCCCGTGACAATCAAACACAGAGAACCAATGAATCAAATAGAAAGGATTTGGAGACTTTTTATCCTCACTTTTCTTTTTCATTTCTTCCGCGCGGAAATAAAGTAAGAGTAAATAAATCATCTCTTTCGCCGTCAATTCCGGGTTACGGATGAAATCAATTACAGCTCTGTTCTGAGAGCTATCTACCTTCAGCAATTTCGATTTATTTTGAATGGCATCAACTGGTTTAGAAACAAAAGCAAGAAATACCTGCATTAGCTTTTCTAAATCCACAATAAAGTCTTTCGTCTTATTTAGTTCAAGACTAAACTTCTCCCTGAAAACCTTCGATTCCTTAACCAACGCTGTGGGTTTCGTATACTTCGTCTCGAACTTGTGTTTATCACTTTGTTTGATGGCGATAAGGAATCCTCTCTCCTCGAATTCAGTCTGCAACCGTCTAAACTCATTGGCGGATGCCGCAAACGCCCTCTCATTAATCGCATTCTGAGAGTTATTATACTTGACAATATTTTGATATAACTCTTTCAGGTTGTCATCGCTAAAAGGAATCTTAAGAATCTTCAACATGACAAAAGTATTCTTGAAATCTTCTTCTAGTTTACTGACCGGAAAAGAATCTAACGTTTCAAAAATAGTATTAACCGTCTGGCACCCATTAACTATCTGGGGATTATTGATTGTAAAAACCCTCTTACTCCCTTCTTGGGTCTCGCTCGAATAATTATCTGCTATAATAGTAATACCGTTGTTATAAAAGAAAAAGTTATTCCTTTCTAACGGATTCCGAAGAGTATCCACTATCTTTTTATTGACTCCGCCATTCGAGCCCAGGTACTCACGAATATTCTCCTCAAAAAGCGCGTACCCTTTTTCTTTCGCCTCTTTAAGCATCTTATAGATAAGCACCACCGGAGTCAATGTGAAGCGTCCATCCGCAGCCAAACTCATTCCATATGCCGCGTTGTCAATATTTAGAATCGTCCCCTTATTAATGGTCGTAATCTTAAAACTAAAGCTCTTCCGCTCAACGATCGGTCCATTATAATACAATTCTTCAATATCGCTCAGGTCAAATATCTTTGCTTGACGTCGTTCTCCAACATTACTATCGTTGTATTCTCGAACTTTATTCATCAAAGTCGGATACTTTGATGTTTTGTTGGTAATATAAAGGTGAAAATGGACATCAAAGTCAGGTTCGTCATGATACTTGGTAAATATATCCTGCAATTCTGATGAACGAGTATATGTCCCACGCTCCAGAGCTCCGATTGAGCGAGTTAAGAAATCATTAAATACATAATCAACCGACACATTGTTCCCTTCGTCATTGAATTTGTTCTGAATAAGGAACAAATCATGCTGATCCTCATGCCAAACAAAACAATCAATCCCCTTATCGTTATAATCAACGATGTGTTCCTCTATCAAATCCTCATCAATCGAAAATAGTTTGTCAAGGACCCAAAAGTTAAACGCCCACGGAACGTCCTCAATATGCTCAACTGAATCGAACTTACTTTGATAATCCTCGATATCTTCCAGGATTTGCTTTTTAAAATCAGCCATGTGATTATTAGTTTTGATTTACTATTTGTTGGATGTATTCATGGTTAAACCAGTAGCAGTATTTCTTCACATAACCGCCATGGGGATTAATCGCCAAATCGTCCGCATTTTTAGCTTTAGGACGAACATGGAATTTCTTATTATCGCTCTCGCGATAGAAATACTCAGGCGCAATCGTATTATTCTTCACAGCTGTACGAATATGACGCCAATACTCAGCAGCATCATTCAAATCATCGAAAGGCATCGTCCAAAAAAAGGCCTTATCTAGATAAAACTCCTCATTATTCCTTTCTCGAAAGACAACGAAAAGGAAGCGCCCAGTAAAAATATTATATAAACGGGATTCATACCAATCATCTTCCTTCAGAATTTCAAAGTAATTGATATTCTCAAACGACATAGCCTCAGCGGGACGTCCATTCTTTTTGACACGAATGGTCTTAATCACTATGCCCGACTTAATGAACTCATCCGATTTAGTAACATCCTGCCCTCGTTTTTCACCCTCAGTAAGAATCTCATTTGCGATTAGAAAATACTTACTTTTTGCCGTTGTTTTTGGCGAGCCAAAATAGCGAATCAAATCCTCATACGATTTCCCATAGTATGCCCGGAATCGACCCAAAAGGATTTCCTCGAAACTCTTGAATTTAAGCTCCTGCTCTTCAATCAATGGCAAGGAATACCCATCAACATGAGCCGATGTGTTGTACGAGCCTTTCCCTCCCGTTTTCTCCGCAAAAGCCAAAATCGTTCGCATATATTGCGTCTTAAGGGAAAACGCACGTCTAGGAGCAGGTATCTCAGATTCCGTTCCATCCGGAAGCTTATAATACACATCGGAATCACCTTTTTGCCCCTTTCTACAGGCACCAAGGTATGTAGTATCGCCCTCGGATAACTCATGTGCCTTCCCTGCTCGAATCTTGCCTATGATTTTATCATAATCCTGCTTCATGATGAGCAAATCCTTCGCTGGGATTTGCCACAGAACCGAATAAATGAATCTCAATTGCTGAACAGGAACGCCAGCTTCATGTAAATAGAAAAGGATAAGCATCAAAGAGCATTTGAGATATACATGAGATTCCTCAAATGTCTTTTTCTGATCGGCCTCGTAATCAATCATTGTGCAAACGAGCCGTTCCTTTATAGCTAGGGTCCTGTTTTTCAATTGTTTTAGAGGAGTAACTTTCAACTCAAGCTTGGCCTCCGAAAAATCAGCATCAGGATTAGAATTGACATCATATCCGAAAAAATACTCCTCAACTAACTGGCCCAGACGACCTTTCCCCATTCGATCCTCAACCACTGTCGGCGCCACGGCTTCTTCAAGCGTCTTATCCAGAAGCAACTTACTATACTCCAAGATAGACCACTTATCAGTACGGTCGTAATAAGTATCCATATGTGAGATGATTTGTTCAAATATAATCATTTTCGTCAATTATTCATTAATTTTGAGCGTATTAAAGCAATATGACCCCTGAGCAACGCTTTAAATGTATGTCTCATAATAGGGCCCAGAACACTAGGCCCGAGACAGTCTTACGTCAATCACTGTGGAAAAAAGGCTTTCGCTATCGCCTGAATGACAAAAAATTACCAGGCTCCCCCGACATCGTCCTTCCCAAATACCGCACAGCCATTTTCGTCCACGGCTGTTTCTGGCACGGGCACAAGGATTGCAAATACTACACGGTTCCCAAGACCAATACGGATTTCTGGAAGGCCAAGGTAGCCCGCAACCAGGAGCGGGACCAGGAGGTCTGGAGGCAGCTGGAGGCCAAGGGTTGGTTCGTCATCATCGTCTGGGAATGTCAGCTGAAGAAGGCCCATCTTTCCGATACAATCGAGGCGGTTTCTGCTGAGATACGTCGCAACGGCGAGACGCTGAAAAAGGCCAAGGAAGAGCGTCGGAAGGCACAGGAGACCTATCGAAAAGAGCAGAAGGCCCGGAAGGCGAAGGAGTCTTCTCTCCTCGCGGAAGTCAAGGAATCGCTGCGCAACGATTAGGCCGCGTCCGGAAGGCCCTGCGCCCTTCGGACGGCGTAGCCGCCCGTGATCAATGGGGTGGGCGCAGGGCTTCCGGCGCGGGAGGAAATCGAGGTAGCACTGCCGGCGCAGAATGCCGGATTTATTCGTAATTTTGCCCCCATGACACGTCTTGAGCAACAACTGAGCTTCATCCTGGAGATCGACAAGGAGAAGAATATCTTCCGGCAGACGCACCTGTCGGGCGGCGGGCGGGCCGAGAACGACGCGGAGCACGCCTGGCACATGGCCACGATGGCATGGCTGCTGCGCGAATACGCCAACGAGCCCGTGGATATCGGGCGCGTGATGATGATGTGCCTGATCCACGACATCGTGGAGATCGACGCGGGCGACACCTACGCCTACGACCCTGCCGGTCTGCAGACGCAGCAGGCACGCGAAGAAGCCGCCAAAGAGCGCATCTACTCGCTGCTGCCGGACGACCAGAAAGCGGAACTCACGGCCCTCTTCGACGAATTCGAGGCGTGGAGCACGCCGGAAGCCCGCTTCGCCCACGTCATGGACAACCTCCAGCCGCTCCTGCTCAACAACTCCAACGGGGGCGCGGACTGGAAGGCGCACGGCGTCAAGGCGGCGCAGGTGCGCGGCCGCCAGGGGCGCAACCGCCTCGGCTCCGAGCGCCTCGGGGAGCTCACCGAGCGCATCATCGAAGAGAACATCGCCAAAGGTGTCCTGCCGGAGGAATAGATTCTTCGCTGCGCTTCCCTTTAAGGTATGTCCTTGAATTCCATGATATCCAGCATAGAATAGAGGACTCCATCAATTTCTGAGCACCAGCTTTTGTGAAAATGGCCATAATACCAGCGAGACAACGGGTGTCCGGACGATTTGAGATAGGCATGTATCTGGTCCATCGTCTTTCGTTCTCTTCCGCAGTCTGCCGGGATCTCCGGGTCCATTGTCGCCCAGGGTGCCAGCCCAGCTTTGTCGGACAATTCGCAGAAGGACGGGGCCGTGTGCGTAATGACGGTATCTATCTTGAAATTCTGACTGATTTCATCAAGCGCCAGTTCATTAAATACAGGCATCTCGTCAACCCAATATGACGCGACGTCGGGACGCAAAAAACCGGATTCGCCTGTTTTGCGGTAAGCCCGATCTATACTGACGGCCCCACCGACACACAAAATAGTGTGATCACAAACCTGGATGACGCTGTAATCTGGGACACAGCGAAAGCGCTCGTAATGGACACGCTCTTCCCGAAAGTAAGCGGGATCATCGTGGTTGCCGCGAACCATAACGATCCTATTGTTTGCCTGACTCAGTCTTGAGGCATTGCGGTTGTACACTTGGTCATAATACTCGGGCCTCTCGAATCCAAATCCGCAATCCCCGGCCACAACGATTAAGGTATCCGTCATCTGGTACCGTACGCATGACAGAAATATCAGCGCATTGAAACCGCCATGGATATCTCCGCAGACAACGATGTTCTTGGCCTCTGGAAATGAATATGTTTGAAAAGCACTCATTTCATTATCCACAGAGGTTATCCCAAAATGGACGAAGACTATTCTGGAGATATGTTACTACTTCAGAGAACTTGATATCCGATTTGATGGCCAGTTTCTTGATGAAAGCGCGCCACCTCGTCTCCATTAGGGGATTCGTCCCAAACTCTTCCCTAAAGAACATTGTATCAGGGTCATAGGCAGTATGTCTATGCTCGAATGTCTTCACTATGGCCTCTTGTAGGATATTAGGCACTAATTCCCATGAATTGAATATTTGATACAGATCATAGTAATCCTTCATCCGGCTGTTTTGATCCGCCAGATCTATGATGGCGTGCATTTTCTCTGCCACAACGGTTTCAAGCGAATACGCAAGAATGTTCGCGCCAGGAAGATGCTCGAGAAGGACCGGATAATCTAGATCGACAGGAGCCGGCGTCACGATATCACCGAATCCTATATCCATGGTAAGGACCTGCGAAATCGTGTCCATCGACACAGGTACACTGATCCTAACTCCGTGGTAGTCTTTGAATTCCGTTATAAGCTTCGAGGTTATGTGCTCAACATCAAACATTACGGCGTCTTCTTCGCAAGGGAAGGAGCATATTTCGCGAAATGCAGCAACAATCTTCTCGTTGTCATTGCTAATGCCGTTGCCAAGAAAATCAATATCCAAGGTCGGCCTTGCCGCAAATTGATCGTGCGCATACATCAATGCTCCGCCTTTTAGATAGAAATTCTTTCGGTACCCGGTTTGGGCGATTCTGTAAATCAGCCTCTCCTGGAAGTATCTTGTCAGGACTGTCTGATAGAAAATGCCTTCCCCTTTCGCTATGTTCAACAACTTGTCCCGGATTGATTTTCCATTAGTCTTTACTGTCTCTTTGCTCATAGTTTTATCTCCAGATATTTCTCCAGGATGGCAGATACCCGGAGCGTCCGCGCATAATCCATTAGTCTTGAGATGTTCCTGTCGGAACGCTCCAGATAGTTATTGACGATCTCCGAACAGACATCCATCCCCACTTTGTTTCTAAACTTCACGGCATCACATACACTTCTCTCAACGTCATACACCAGGACTTTGAGACCGTCGATTTCCTCCTGAGAGACACCGATATGAAGCACTTTGTCCGTGCAATAATGAACCTCCATCTGCGGAAAAGACGGGACGGTCACTTTCTTGCTTCTATTGACGGCGACATGGAAAGCCTGGGGCATTGAAGTTGTCAGCCCATGGAGACTCCAGGCCGACCAGAGGCAGAGAATACCACCAGGGATTATTGTATCAACGTCTATCATATTGCCGCTCAGTTGCTCTGACGTGGCATACACACCACGGCGAACCTGGACCAGGTCGCCTTGCCTGGCCTTCTCAAGCATCTTGTAGTACTCTGATCTTCCACGTTTTTTCACGGAAGACGACGAGATAAACCGTTTAGAATCAATCATATTTTTCAAATTCTGTACAAATATACTACAATTATTATAATTTGTATTGTTTTTGTACAAAATTAAGGTTAATCATCCTATCTTTTATGCCCGACCCGATCGGGCCTCTACCCCTTGCACCGCATTTCGGACAGAAAACCCCGGCATTTTCTGGAAGGTCCCTAGTTGCGAAGGGGGACCTTCCAGGAAACCCCGGCATTTCCTGCTCGGAAATCGACTTTTTCTTATTTTCTTGGCGGTGAGCCGGGCGAGGTGCCGCAATGAATAGATTCTTCGCTGCGCTCAGAATGACAAAAAGTGTATCTTTGCGTATATGAAACTTCGGACCTTAGCCATAGTCTGCCTGATGATGAGCCTGTCGATCACTGCCGGTGCGCAGATGCGTTCGCGCACGTATCGGATCCCCCGTCCGGATTACAAAAAGATGGGGGTCCTCGTCCTGACGCCCAAAGAGAGCAAAGAAGAGCGGAGACTCGAGCGGCAGGACCGCAAGATGGAGCGCAAGCTGCTGGACATCAGCCGCAAAGAACAGCGCAAGGCACGGAAAAATGCGCCTCAGGAGCTCCGCACCGGGATCCTCTGGATCCACGGCGGCGGCTACATCTCCGGGATGAAATCCATGGCCAAATGGGTCGGAAGGCCCAAAGAACTCGTGCGCAAATACGGGGCGGTGGTCGTGTCGCCGGGCTACCGGCTCTCCTACGAACACCCCTACCCCGCCGCCATCGAAGACTGCTACACCGCGCTGGAATGGATGGTCCAGCACGCCGACGAGCTCGGCATCCGCTCCGACCAGATCTTCGTCGGCGGCGAAAGCGCGGGCGGCGGCCTGGCCGCGGCGCTCTGCATCCTCGCCCGCGACCGCGGCGAAATCCGCATCGCCTACCAGATGCCCCTCTACCCCATGCTCGACGACCGCGACACGGAATCCTCGCGCGACAACCACAACAAGATCTGGGACACCCAGCGCAACCACTACGGCTGGCAGCAATACCTCGGCGTCCTGTACGGATCCCGCTGGGTACCGCCCTATGCCGCGGCCGCCCGCGAGACCGACTACCGCGGCCTGCCCCCCTGCTACACCTTCGTCTGCAAGGCGGAACCCTTCTACAGCGAGACCGTCACCTACTGCGAGAATCTCCGCAAAGCCGGCGTAGAAGTCGCCTACGACGTATTCGAAGGCCTCTACCACGCGTTCGACATCTACCAGCCCGACCTGCCCGAATCGCGCCTCGCGGCCGAAAGCTTCGAACAGCACTACCTCTATGCGCGCGAGCACTATTTCGCGCCGCAGGAGCGGTAAAAATTTCGCCCCGCGGGCGAAAAAAATTTGCAGCTTTCCGGCAAAAAGATGTAAATTTGTAACCCGTATTTAAAGCACTTTTAAAGCAATTCTCTAATGAAATACGGGTACGACAACGACAAATATCTGAAGATCCAGTCGGAGCGCATCAAAGAACGCATCGCCCAGTTCGGCAACAAACTCTACATGGAGTTCGGCGGCAAGCTCTTCGACGACTACCACGCCAGCCGCGTGCTTCCGGGATTCGAGCCGGACAGCAAATTCAAGATGCTCTACACGCTCAAGGACGACCTCGAGATCGTCATCGTGATCAGCGCGGTGGACATCGAGAAAAACAAGATCCGCAACGACCTCGGCATCACCTACGACGTGGACGTACTGCGCCTGCGGGACGAATTCCTGGCGCGCGACTTCAGCGTCAACAGCGTCGTCATCACCCACTACAACGGCCAGAGCAGCGCCGATGCCTACCGCAAGCGCCTCGAGCGGATGGGCATCAAGGTCTATTATCACTATACCATCGAAGGCTATCCCCACAACGTCGCCCTCATCGACTCCGACGAAGGATTCGGCAAGAACGACTACGTCGAGACGACCAAGCCCCTGGTGGTCGTGACCGCCCCGGGCCCCGGCTCCGGCAAGATGGCCGTCTGCCTCAGCCAGCTCTATCAGGAGAACAAGCGCGGCATCAAGGCCGGCTACGCCAAGTTCGAGACCTTCCCGGTGTGGAGCCTCCCGCTCAACCACCCCGTCAACATCGCCTACGAAGCCGCCACGGCCGACCTGGACGACGTCAATATGATCGACCCGTTCCACCTCGACGCCTACGGCGAGACCGCGGTCAACTACAACCGCGACATCGAGATCTTCCCGGTGATGAACGCCCTCTTCAAGGACATCTACGGGGAGTCCCCCTACAAGTCGCCGACCGACATGGGCGTCAACATGATCGGCTCCTGCATCAGCGACGACGAAGTCTGCCGCGAAGCCTCCCTCCAGGAGATCATCCGCCGCTACTACACCGCCCTGTGCCAGTTCGCCGACGGCAAGGCCACCGAGGCCGAAGTCAACAAGCTCGCCCTCGTGATGAAGAAGGCCGGCATCACCACCGCCTACCGCAAGACCACCGTCGCCGCGCACGAGCGCCTCGAGAAGCGGGGTGGCGCGACCGCGGCCATCGAGCTGGAAGACGGCACGATCCTCACGGCGGAGACCTCTCCCCTGCTCGGACCGAGCGCCGCGCTCCTGCTCAACGCGCTCAAGCACCTGGCCGGCATCCCCCACAACATCAAGCTCATCCCGCAGATGATGATCGCCCCGATCCAGAAGACCAAGGTGGACTACCTGCACGGCCACAACCCGCGCCTGCACACCGACGAGGTCCTGGTGACGATCTCCATCCTGAGCCTGATGGACGAGAAGTGCAAGATGGCCCTGGACCAGCTTCCCAAGCTGGCCGGCGCCCAGGTGCACTCCACCGTGATGCTGGGCGAAGTGGACCGCAAGACGTTCCAGAAGCTCGGCATCGGCCTGACCTGCGATCCGGTCCGCAAGATCACGGATCCCAAGACCCATACCGAAGAAGAGATATAGTATACTGATATGGATGCCCGGGAGTTCGATGTAATCATCATCGGCGGCGGCATCACCGGCGCCGGCACGCAGCGTGACTGTGCGATGCGCGGCCTGCGTACGCTCCTGATCGAGCGCTCCGACATCGCGACGGGCGCCACGGGACGCAACCACGGCATGCTCCATTCCGGGGCGCGCTACGCCGTGAGCGACCCGGAGTCCGCCGCGGAGTGCATCCGGGAGAACCGGATCCTGCGGCAGATCGCCGCACACTGCATCGAAGAGACGGACGGCCTGTTCGTCACCCTCCCCGAGGACGACCCGCGCTACCAGGCGACCTTCGTGGACGCCTGCCGGCGGGCGGGCATCCGCGCCGAAATCATCGACCCGGCCCAGGCCCGCCGGCTCGAACCGTCGGTCAACCCGGCCCTGACGGGCGCCGTGCGCGTGCCCGACGGTGCCGTGGACCCGTTCCGCCTGTGCGCCGCCAACATGCTGGACGCCAAGATCCGCGGCGGCCAGGTGCGGCTGCACGTGGACGTGACGGGATTCATCCGGGAAGGCGACGCCCTCGTGGGCGTGCACACGCGCAACCGCCTCACGGGCGAAAAAGTGGACTACTTCGCGCCGGTCATCGTCAACGCCGCCGGCATCTGGGGCCACGGCATCGCCGCCCTGGCGGGCGTGGACATCAAGATGTACCCGGCCAAGGGCGCGCTGCTCATCTTCGCGCACCGCGTCAACAACATGGTGATCAACCGCTGCCGGATGCCGTCCAACGCGGACATCCTGGCGCCGGGCGACACCGTCTGCATCGTGGGCACCACGTCCACGCGCATCCCGTTCAAGAATCTCTTCAACGTGGCGGTGACGCCCGAAGAGGTGGACCTGCTCATCACGGAGGGCGCCAAGCTGGCCCCTTCCCTCGCCTCGACGCGCATCCTGCGCGCCTTCGCCGGCGTGCGTCCGCTCGTGAGCGCGGACGACGACCCGACCGGGCGCAGCATCTCGCGCGGCATCGTGTGCCTGGACCACGAGGAGCGGGACGGACTGAAAGGATTCATCACGATCACGGGCGGCAAGCTGATGACCTACCGCCTGATGGCCGAGCGCGCCACCGACCTGGTGTGCCGCAAGCTCGGCGTCGACAAGCCCTGCACCACGGCCACCACGCCGCTGCCGGGCTCGGAGGAACGTTCCTACGAGGCGGTAGCCCAGCGCATCTGGGAGGCGCCTTCGACGGCGCAGAAGGCCGCTGCCTCGCGCCTGGGCACGGACGCGGCCCGGCTGCGCGACGACCGCGCCGGCACGGCGCTGGTCTGCGAATGCGAGGAGGTGTCGGTGAGCGAGATCGACAACGCGATCGAGCGCCTGGACGTCTATACGCTCACGGACCTGCGGCGCCGCACGCGCGTGGGCATGGGCACCTGCCAGGGCGGGTTCTGCGCCTGCCGCGCGGCGGGCATGCTGGCCCGCGCCCACGGCGACACCGACAAGGCCCGCAAGGACCTCAAGAACTTCATGACAGAACGCTGGAAGGGCAATTTCCCCATCGGATGGGGCGATACCCTCCGCGAAGCGGAATACACGCAGTGGGTCTATAAACACGTCCTGGGCTTATGAGATTCGACACCGTGATCATCGGCGGCGGACTCGCCGGACTGACTGCAGGCATCAGCCTGCAGGAGGCCGGGCGCAGCACCGCCATCGTGAGCACGGGGCAGAACGCCCTGCACTTCTTCTCCGGCTCCTTCGAGAGCCTCGAAGAGGCGCCGGAGCGCATCGTGGGCCTCTTCGCCCGGGCGGGCATCCCCCTGCACTACAGCCCCGGCGTGCGGCTGATGCCGCTCGGCACCTTCCGGCCGGCGGCGCTCTCGCTCGAGGACGTGAGCCTCTTCGACAAGCCGAAATTCGCGCGCAAGGTGCTGATCGTCAACTTCCAGGACTACCAGGACTTCTTCTCATCCTTCCTCGCGGACGGGCTGCGCCACCAGGGCATCGCCTGCCGCATCGTCACGCCGGGGCACATCGTGGACCCGTCGATGCGGGTGCGCGCCGGCGAGCTGCGCTCGGTGCAGATCGCGCGCACGATGGACAAGTTCTGGGAGAAGGCCGTGCAGGAGATCCGCATCCTGCTCAAGGACGAGGACGCCGTGATCCTGCCCCAGGTGTTCGGCCTGGAGGATCCGACCATTCCCGCGCGCATCCAGGCGGGCATTCCGGCCCGCGTGATCTTCGTGGGGACCCTGCCCCCGTCGGTGCCCGGCACGCGCACGCAGCGCCTGCTGAAGCGGCGCTACGAGACGCTCGGCGGCACCTACCTCGCCGGCGACAAGGTCCTGCAGGCCCGCGTGGAAGGCGGCCGCGTGCGCAACGTCACCACGCGCAACCTCGGCGGCCACATCCTGACGGCGGACCACTTCATCCTCGCCTCGGGCGGGTATTTCTCCAAAGGATTGAAATCCAATCCTTTCCGCGTCTATGAGCCGGTCTTCGGACTGGATGTCCGGCAGGAAGCCGACCGGAGCAAATGGTACGACGCGGACTTCCAGGCCGAGCAGCCGTACATGGCGTTCGGCGTGGAGACGGACGCGGCGCTGCATCCCCTGCGGGACGGCGCGCCGCTGGCCAACCTCTACGCCGTCGGTTCGGTGCTGGGCGCCACCCGGCCGGAGCTGGGCTCCGGGGCCGGCCTCGCGCTCCGCTCCGCCCTCGCCGCCGTCGATCAGATCCTTTCTTCCCTAGACCTATGAAACTCCAAGCCTATACCGTCAGCAGGTACAACTTCGACGAGTGTATGAAATGCACCGTCTGCTCGGTGTACTGCCCCGTGCTGCAGGTCAATCCCCTCTACCCCGGCCCCAAGCAGGCCGGCCCCGACGGCGAGCGCCTCCGGCTCAAGGACCCGTATTTCTTCAACTACGCCCTCAAGTACTGCCTCAACTGCAAGCGCTGCGAGGTCGCCTGCCCGTCCGGCGTGGACGTGGCCGGCCTCATCCAGGCCGCGCGCATCAAGTACGGGCAGGACAAGCCGACGCTGCGCGACCGGATGCTCGCGTCCACCGACCTGATGGGCACGCTCGCCCGCCCCGTCGCGCACGTGGTCAACGGCCTGACCGGCCTGCGCGTCACGCGCGCCGCGATGGACGCCGCGCTCAAGATCGACCACCGCCGCGTGTTCCCGAAATACAGCGGGCGCAGCTTCGAGAGCTGGCTGCGGCGCCAGGCGCACGCGCAGGCGGCATTTCCCGAGCAGGTGGCCTACTTCCACGGCTGCTACGTGAACTACAATTTCCCGCAGCTGGGCAAGGATCTCGTGAAGGTGCTGAACGCGCTGGGCGTGGGCGTGCAGCTGCTCGACCGGGAGAAATGCTGCGGCATCGCCTACATCGCCAACGGCATGGCGGACGCCGCCCGCCGCAACGCGCGGCACAACGTCGCCGCGCTCGAGGAGGCGGTGCACAGCCGCGGGCTCAAGGTCGTGACCACGTCGTCGACCTGCTCGCTGACGCTGCGCGACGAGTACCCCGCCCTGCTGGGCGTGGACAACACCGGCGTGCGCGCGTCCATCCTGATCGCCTCACGCTACATCTACGAGCGCCTGGAAGCCGGCGCGCAGCTGCGCTTCCGGCCGGACTTCCACAAGCGCGTGGCGTACCACACGCCCTGCCATATGGAGAAGCTGGGCTGGGGCGTGTTCTCGGAGCGCCTGCTCCGCCGCATCCCGGGCGTGCAGTGCACGCTGCTGGATTCGGCGTGCTGCGGCATCGCCGGCACGTACGGGTTCAAGAAGGAGAATTACGAGGCCTCGCAGGCCATCGGCGCGCCGCTCTTCGAGCAGATCCGCGCCGTGGATCCGGAGGTCGTGGCCTGCGACTGCGAGACCTGCAAGTGGCAGATCGAGATGAGCACGGGCTACTCCGTCGAGCATCCCATTTCCATCCTGGCACAAGCCCTTGAAGATTAGTTATTTGCGCGAGAGCGTGCGCGCCACCGCGTCGGCCCATCCGGCGCGGAGCGTCTCGACGTCGGCTTCCGCCGACGGCTCGAAGACGCGCTCCGCCTGCCACTGGTGCGCGATGTCCTCCAGCGAGCTCCAGAAGCCCACGGCGAGGCCTGCGAGGTAGCAGGCGCCCAGGGCCGTGGTCTCGGTCACGCGCGGGCGGATGACCGGCGTGTCCAGCACATCGGCCTGGAACTGCATCAGCAGGTTGTTGCGCGAGGCGCCGCCGTCCACCTTCAGCTCCTTGAGGCGCATCTGCGCGTCGCGCTCCATCGCCCCGACGATGTCCATCGTCTGGAAGGCGATGGACTCGAGCGCCGCCCGTGCGATGTGGGCGGCCGTGGCGCCGCGCGTCAGGCCGTAGATGAGGCCCTG
>Ga0265301_10002511_pt1 | contig 21049 bp, 16 predicted proteins | sample AusTroGonzalo_MG_2_FD_193488 | JGI IMG/M metagenome (GOLD analysis project Ga0265301, IMG submission 193488) | Bovine rumen microbial communities from tropical cattle in Woodstock, Queensland, Australia - Gonzalo_04 | ecosystem: Host-associated > Mammals > Digestive system > Stomach > Rumen ... | reverse complement strand
CGGACGCAGATGAGTTATGGCCGTCGGTCAGTAGTGACGAACGGATGCTGTTCTATGTGGTCAGTGGCGTTGATCCAGCCATCATCAGTCAGATTTGGCGTGCTTGGCATCGTGACGGGAATTGGACGGAAGCGGCACCGCTTATCATCAGCAGTAGCGAAGATTCCAAACCGCAGATAGCGGAAGACAACCAGAGCCTCGTTTTCGAACGTCGCGAGCAGACGAAGAAGAATGACGGCCCCTGGCATCTGTTTGCTGCCACAATGATGGATGACCATAACTGGACTCTGCCTATGCAGGTACAGGCAGCGCCGGCCTCCAGCCCGATTATCGCGATGAGCGGAACCATAGTGGCTAAGAAAAGCGGCAAACCGATCGGAACGGGTAAGGTGTTGGTGTATAATGCGATGAACGAGCAACTGCTTCAAACGGCATCGATACATCCGATGACGGGACGCTGGCGTGTGGCGCTTCAGAGCGGACAGCATTATCGACTGGCGTTGACAGCAGAGGGGTATTCGTATCATTATATGGATGTGGTGACGGATGACCTGAAAGCGCGCGAAGAACGTTCAGCCGGAATTATCGCCTTGGATGATAAGCTGTCGCTGACGCTGACGACCTATGATGCGGAGACACAAGAAATATTGGATACTCGTCGTGAAGTGTTGGCTTTGGGGAAACACCACACCATCCGACTCAGGCATACAGGATATGATGATTATGTTCTGGAGGTGAATACGGCCAGACCCACTGTGTTTACCGAGACAGAACTGGATATCGCTTTGCAGCCCCAGAAAAGTATGCACCATTTTGTAGTGACGGACGCCCGCACAGACGAACCGGTGGCCGATCCGGCTTTGCGAATGAACGGCCAGCCGATAGCGGCTGACACGGCGCTGCGACTCAACAAGGAGTTGATGCTGCAGGTGTCTTCACCCGGATATCTGTTCTTCGATACCCTGATGACAACAGGTAATACGCCGGCTGACCGTACAATACCTATCCGGATGGTGCCGATAGTGAAAGATCTGGTACTCCAGTTGCGTAATATTCAGTTCGAGTACGACTCCTATGAACTGACCGAGAGCTCGAATGACGAGTTGGAAGCCCTGGCGCAGTTGTTGTTCATGAATCCTACGTTGCGTATAGAACTGTCGTCTCACACGGACGACCAGGGCTCGGACCGCTATAACGATCGTTTGTCTTCTTTACGCGGTAAGGCGGTGGAGAGCTGGTTGTTAGAACGGGGAGTACCCGCGGACCGGATGGTGACCGTGGGCTACGGAAAACGCAAACCGCTGGTGGAGAATGACAGCGAGGAACACCGTGCGCTGAACCGACGGGTGGAAATCAAAGTGTTGGACTTCTAAAACCGAACAGACATGAAACGAATACCGGTAATCATATCTCTTATATGTCTTTGTCTTGCTCCCGTGCGGGCACAGGAGAAATACAGTGTGGTTCTTGAGCAGGCGAAAGGCCTGAGCCCGTACGAATCCATCTATCTGCTGATGGATTATCAGTACTGGCATCCGGAGTATGCGAGTATCTATTATCAGTTGGGTAACCTGACATATGACTTGTTGCCGACGCGTGACCCGCTGCATCATTATCGTGAGCTGAGTACATTGCTGTATCAGTCGCGTCTTTTCTATGGCAACTGCCTGCATTTTGCCAAAGACCAGAAACTGGTCGGATGGCAGTATGCCGAGTTGGCGAACGGTCAGAAACGTATCGAGTACGCTGCGCTTGACCAGTTTGTCCGTCCGCGAATGGAGGAGATTAAACGGCAGCAGACGGCCTGCGATTCCATCCATCATTCCTTCGTACGGATGTCGGAACGCTATAATAGATGTCAAGCTCTTTTTACCGATTTCCTGAACCGCTATACACGTCTGAAGACGGCACATCTGCAGTTGCAACCGGCTGAGACACAACTGCTTCATGCTTTGGCCAAATCGGCTGACAGTCTGGAAATGGATATACACGCATATCAGCAGGCATTGACGCTGCAACCCATAGACGGATATGCACCCGTGTTCAGGAAAGAACCTGTTCTGCTCTATCGTCTGGATGGATTGACACATACTGATTTTCTGAAGAATGACATAGCCATATGGGATTACAGCCAATGGGTACAGGAGTTTCTGAATGAACAGCAGACGGTGTATGAGCGTCTGTATAGTGATTTGAACCGTGAGCAACAGGAGTTGACCAAGCAGTTGGATGACTATGCGGCAGGACAGAGGATTTCCGGACGTTTTGACGAGGCCTTGATAGGCCGTTGTGCACGCCTGGAATTGCAGACGCCACAGGTGGACGCTGTCCGTACGATGCAGGAGCGGATTCGGAACTGTTCGGCGCAGCAGATAATCGCCAATAGTGACGAGCCCAAGAGCATTCGCGAGCTGGTACCGCTGTTACAGATTGCTGCTACGCGCCGTGATGCCGAGAATGATGAGGCCATGCAGACCATGCGGGCTGACCTGATTAACAAAGCACAGCCTTTGCGCATCCAGATGCAATCTACCTATACTCACCCGATTACCGGAGAGACCATTGATTATAAACCTTTGGAAACGGAGCATGTGTATTGCTTGCTGCCGGATAATACGGACTACCGGTGCGTGCTGACCAATGATGAAGGAACGGTAATGGTGATGTCGCTCAGTAATGAAAGGACTATGCGCAGACAGCTCCTTCGCAGGGATAACGAGCAACCACTGGTCCTCACTAAAATCCCGGGTCAACTCTGGGTGTTGATTACGGACCGGAATATCTATTGGATACCTTAAAAACTGATATAATCAGACTGAACCGTTTCAATTGTCCATTGAAGCGGTTTGTTTTTTTATGACAACGTAAGTTTTGGGTGAGTATATAGGCTTACGCATGGCATTAGGGCTTTTTTTCCGTACAGACCTCGTCTTATGCAGGCATAGCCGCCTGTCTGTCCATGCTAAATAGATAAAATTACATTTTATTCGGCAAAAAAATGCCCGAATGTTTGCATATGTGCAAAAATTGTAGTAATTTTGCAGCGCTTTTTATGTGAACATAAAAATACAAAAATATATGGAATTCAAGTATGCACCGATGTTTCAGCTCGGAAAGGACGAGACTGAGTATTATCTGCTGACCAAGGACTATGTGTCGGTTAGCGAGTTTGAAGGACACGAGATTCTTAAAGTGCAGCCGGAAGCGCTGACCCTCATGGCGCAGCAGGCTTTTCATGATGTGAGCTTTATGTTACGTCGCAGCCACAATGAGCAGGTGGCTAAGATTCTGCGTGACCCGGAAGCTTCGGCGAATGACAAGTATGTGGCTTTGACCTTCCTGCGCAATGCCGAAGTGGCTTGCAAAGGTCAGCTGCCTTTGTGTCAGGATACCGGTACGGCTATCATCCACGGCGAGAAAGGACAGCAGGTTTGGACGGGCTTTGAGGATGAGGAGGCATTGAGCAAGGGTGTGTTCAATACCTATACGGAGTGCAACCTCCGCTATAGCCAGAATGCGCCGCTCAACATGTACGATGAGGTGAACACGAAGTGTAATCTGCCGGCGCAGATTGACCTGGAGGCTACGCATGGTGCCGAGTACCGTTTCCTCTGTGTGACCAAGGGTGGCGGTTCGGCCAACAAGACCTATCTCTATCAGGAAACCAAGGCGCGTATCCAGAATCCGGGTACGCTCATACCGTTCCTGGTGGAGAAGATGAAATCGCTTGGTACAGCCGCTTGTCCGCCGTATCATATCGCGATCGTTATCGGTGGTACGAGTGCGGAGAAGAACTTGTTGACCGTGAAGCTCGCGAGCACGCATTACTACGACAGTCTTCCTACCACGGGCGACGAGACGGGACGTGCTTTCCGCGATGTAGAGCTGGAGAAACAGCTGCTGCAGGAGGCCTACAAGATTGGTCTCGGTGCACAGTTCGGCGGCAAATACATGGCGCATGACGTACGCGTCGTTCGTCTGCCGCGTCACGGAGCAAGTTGCCCGATCGGTCTGGGCGTAAGCTGCTCGGCAGACCGTAACATCAAGTGCAAGATCAACAAGGACGGTATATGGATCGAGAAGTTGGATAACAATCCCGCTTCCCTCATTCCGGAAGAGCTTCGTCAGGCAGGGGAAGGCGATGCGGTACGTATTGACCTCAACCAGCCGATGGAGGACGTCTGCAAGATTCTGACGAAGTATCCGATCGGTACCCGTCTAAGTCTCGACGGCACGATCATCGTAGGCCGTGACATCGCGCATGCGAAGATTAAAGCGCGTCTGGATGCCGGCGAAGCGATGCCTGAATACCTCAAAAACCATCCGATCTACTATGCTGGTCCGGCGAAGACGCCTGCAGGCATGGCCTGCGGTTCGATGGGTCCGACGACGGCCGGTCGCATGGACCCGTACGTAGATGAGTTCCAGGATCACGGCGGTTCGATGATCATGCTGGCCAAGGGTAACCGTTCCATTGACGTGACCAACGCGTGTCAGAAGCATGGCGGTTTCTATCTCGGCTCCATTGGCGGACCTGCTGCTATCCTTGCGCAGAACAACATCAAGAGTATTGAGTGTGTGGAGTATCCGGAGCTGGGCATGGAAGCAATCTGGAAAATTGAGGTGGAGAACTTCCCGGCCTTCATCCTGGTGGACGACAAAGGCAACGATTTCTTTAAACAACTCAAACCCTGCGAAGGTTGTTCCATTTTATCGTAATGACCTGAATACGGGAATTACGAAAGATTTCAATGGCTCATAAAAGACGTACATATCGTTTGGCGATGTTGGATGACGTCACGTTGCGTGAGGTCTTCCACATTCGCTTGAGTGCAATGAGTGCCATCAGCATGTTGGCGGTGTTCTTCGTCATCCTTATCGTGCTCTTGTCTCTGCTGATTGTCTATACACCGGTACGGAACATCATGCCGGGGTATAGCGCTAGTGTGCGTCAGCAGCTGATCGATGAGACGGCGCGTGTGGACTCGCTGCAGACGAACCTGAACATTCAACGGCAGTACCTGGATGTGTTGAAGCAGGTGACCGCCGGGGACATCCGTCTGGACAGTGCCCAGAATCTGGATTCGCTCCAATTGATTGAGCGTGCGCAGATACTGGAGATGAACAGCGAGGTGACGGATGCCTTCATGGAGCAGTACGAACGCAAAGAGCGTGACAGGTTGTTACTCTTTGACAATGCAGCCAATCACACGGTCTATCAGTTGGCGCGTCCCGTCCGTGGTGTGATTATACAATCCGCTTCCGTTGACAGCAGACAGTTCGGCGTTACCGTCCGGACGGTCAGGAACGAGAACGTCCTTTCTATGATGCATGGCACGATCATCTCTGCAGAACGGATGGCGGACAACACATTCACTGTTGTGCTGCAGAACGGTTCGTTCATGGCCATCTACCGTCATGTGCCCAAGTTGATGAAACAGCAGGGTGCACAAGTGGAGAAGGGAGAAATCATCGGTCTTCAGGATGCCGAGCATGATCTGGTTTTGGAATTATGGGATGCCGGTCAGTTTGTGAACCCAGAAGAGGTAATAGTATGGTAGATAGTCGGAAGTTGGTAGTCGAAAGACAAAAGCAACTCTGCATTCTGGGCAGTACCGGTTCTATCGGCACCCAGACCTTGGAGGTGGTCAGAGCATACCCGGATCGTTATTCGGTGTATGCCATATGCGCCAACCGTAGTGTGGATAAGCTGGTGGAGCAGGCGAAGGAGTTTCATCCCGAGGTGGTGTGTATAGCTGATGAGAGTCTGTATGACGAACTCTGCAGGCAACTTTCAGCCGTCGGCTATCCAGGCAAGGTGTGGGCGGGCGCACAGGCGATAGCCGAAGTGGTTACCATGCCGTCTATTGACATCGTCGTGGCTGCCATGGTCGGTTATGCCGGACTCAAACCCACTATCGAAGCCATCAAAGCCGGCAAGACCATCGCCTTGGCGAACAAAGAGACGCTGGTGGTGGCGGGTGAGATCATTTGCGACTTGGCGATGCAATACCATGTGCCGATCTTACCGGTGGATAGTGAGCATAGCGCCATCTTCCAGTCGCTGGTCGGGGAAGACAGAAGTGAGATAGAGAAAATCCTCTTGACGGCCAGTGGCGGTCCGTTCCGCACATTCACCCTCGAGCAAATGAAATCGGTTACGGCGGCCGATGCGCTCAAGCATCCGAACTGGGATATGGGCGCGAAGATAACGATTGACAGTGCCTCCATGATGAATAAGGGATTCGAGGTGATTGAAGCCAAATGGTTGTTCGGCGTACCGGTGGAGAAAATTCAGGTGCTCGTTCATCCGCAGTCCATTGTCCATTCTGCGGTGCAATTCACCGACGGTGCCATCAAGGCCCAACTGGGAGCGCCGGATATGCGGTTGCCGATCCAGTATGCACTCTCGTTCCCGGAACGACTGGCGAGCGACTTTCCGCGGGCTGACTTGCTGGGCTTGAAGAACCTGACGTTTGAGCAACCGGACTTGGAGCGTTTCCCGAACTTACGATTGGCGTACGACGCGATGAACAAAGGCGGCAATATGCCTTGTGTGCTCAATGCGGCGAATGAGGTGGTTAACCTCGCTTTCCGTCAGGGACGCTGCGGCTTTTTGCAGATGAGCGATGTCATTGCATCTACGATGGCGAAGGCTGATTTCATTGCCAAACCGGCATATGAAGATTACGTGGCTACGGACGCTACGGCCAGACAAATAGCAAATAATTTATTATGATACAAGCAATTCAATTGATTTTAGCGTTGTCTTTCCTCGTGTTGATTCATGAGTTGGGACACTTTACTTTCGCACGTATTTTCAAAGTGCGCGTGGAGAAATTTTATATGTTCTTCAATCCTTGGCGCAGTCTTGTGCGGATGAAGAAGTTCGACGGCAAATGGCATTTTAAGTTCTTTGCTCCGAATGAAGATGAAGAATGGGACCAGTACCCGGACAGTACCGAATGGGGGATCGGTTGGTTGCCTTTCGGTGGTTATTGTGCCATCGGCGGCATGGTCGATGAGACGCATAAGTCGGAAGACCTGTCTCCGGAACCGCAGCCGTGGGAGTTCCGTTCTAAACCGGCCTGGCAGCGGATGCTCATTATCTTGGGCGGTATCATGGTGAACTTCATCGGGGCCATGGTCATTTATTGGATGCTACTATGGCAGTACGGAGTGGATAGACTGCCGCTGCGTAACATGACCGACGGTTTGTATTATTCCCAACTGTGGCAGGACGAAGGATTTGAACAGCAGGATAAGATTTTGACTATCAACGGAGAAGAACCGCGTGTGCTTAAAGATGTAGTCTGGAAAACGGTTATCCAGGGTCAGCAGGAAGTACAGGTATTGCGTGGGGACAGCATCGTAGATATCACTCTTTCCGGTGATTTCGCCGATAATTACTTTGCTATTATGAACGGCAAGGATAAATCGGCGGCGGTTATCGCCGGCTGGTTACCTTGTCTGATTGATACGGTTCTTCCTGAGATGCCCGCTTATAAGGCCGGAATTCAGGAGGGAGACCAGATAGTAGAGATAGCGGGTGAACCGGTGGGCTGTCTGGCACAGATGTCGCAGGAGTTGGACAAGCATCCGTGCGATTCGATTGATGTGACCTACCTTCGTGAAGGCGAACGGATGACGGCACGTGTCTTCATCGGTGATGCTTGCAAGTTAGGTATCCAGGTGTGTGATTTTCCATTGGAGCACAAGAGCTATTCGTTCTTCAGGGCGATGCCGGCAGGCGTTAAGTACGGCTGGAACACCTTGAAGGATTACGTGGAGCAGCTCGGGCTTCTGTTTACGAACAAGCATGCTGTTCGTTCCATTGGAGGTTTCGGAACCATCGGTTCGATGTTCCCGCCTGCTTGGAGCTGGTATGCCTTCTGGAGCATGACGGCTTTCTTGAGTATCATTCTGGCGTTCATGAATTTCCTGCCCATTCCTGCCTTGGATGGCGGGTACGTGCTCTTCCTGTTGTGGGAGATGATCACGCGCCGTAAACCGAGCGACAAGTTCCTGGAGATTGCCAACAAGATCGGTTTCTGGTTGCTTATAGCCTTGCTTATCTTGGCGAACGGTAACGACATTTTACGTTTGTTCTCATAATGGAAACGGAATATTTTGTACATGAGTCGTCCTATGTAGACGAAGGTTGCCGGATAGGTAAAGGTACTAAAATCTGGCATTTCAGCCATATTATGAAAGGCTGCATCATCGGGGAGGATTGTAACATCGGGCAGAACGTGGTTATCTCACCGGAGGTGGTGCTTGGCCGGAATTGCAAGATTCAGAACAATGTGTCTGTTTATACCGGTGTCAAGTGTGAAGATGATGTCTTTCTGGGACCGTCCATGGTCTTCACGAATGTCATCAATCCGCGTGCAGCCGTCAGTAGAAAAGACGAGTACCGCCCGACAATCCTTCACCGCGGTGTGTCTGTCGGCGCGAATGCAACGATCGTCTGCGGGCATGAGTTGGGCGAGTACTGTCTGATCGGTGCCGGTTCGGTGGTAACCAAAGACGTGCCGGCTTTTGCTCTCATGGTAGGTAACCCGGCCCGTCAGATAGGATGGGTCAACAGACATGGGGATAAGTGTGCCAGCCTCGAAGAAGCTATGAAAATCTAAATCACAAATCATATATTGGAGAAATCCTGAATAAACTTATGATACAACGTATTCAAACAATTTATCTGCTGCTGGTTGTGGCATTGGGGATTACATTGTGCTTTAAGCCGGTGCTGACGTTTGACACCCTTACGGAAGACAACATCAAGCGAGTTTGGAACTTAAACCCGACCGGTCTGACGGAGACGACGGATCTGAGTGAGACCACGGATCTGAGTGAGACGTCGGAAATCGTACTCGAGCCCGAACATCTGAACGGAGTATGGGGATTGCTCATCGTGACGTTGATTATCCCTGTCTTGTCTCTGGTTGTTATCTTCCTGTATAAAAATCGTGTGCTGCAGGCGCGTATCAACATCTTCCTGGCGGCTGTCTGCCTGGGATACTATGGTGTGCTGGGAATTTTTATCTGGTTTGCGAAGATGAATTTCCAAGTGGAGCCTCTCCACTGGCATTTTACGGCGTGGGACGCTATCCCGGCTGTTTGTTTTGTATTAACGCTCATGGCTACGCGCCGCATCCTCAGAGATGAAGCGCTTGTCCGTGCAGCTGATAGACTGAGATAACTATGATCCTGAATACAGTAATTAATGAATTGCCGCAGTCCGTGGCTGACTCTATCTTCAGTCAGCCGGAGAAGGCGAAAGAGGGCCTTAAAGAGATCATGGAGGCTGCCAAGGAGAACCCGCATGAATTCTGGCACAGCCTGCTGGATTCGCTGGTTCAGTTTGGTATAAAGCTGTTAGTCGCAATTCTCATCTATCTGATTGGCGCATGGCTCATCCGGATGGTGAAGCGTGCCTTGAAGAGAATGTTTGAGCGGCGCAAGTCCGAACCGACTATCGCCTCTTTTGTCATCTCGCTGGTGACTATCATCCTGACCGTTGTGCTGGTCATCATCGCAGTGGGCACCTTGGGCGTGGATACCACCTCGGTGGCAGCGCTTCTGGCGGCCGGCGGTATGGCTATCGGTATGGCGCTCTCGGGAACGGTGCAGAACTTTGCAGGCGGTATCATGCTACTGGCTTTCAAACCCTTCAAAGCAGGTGATTTCATCGAGGCGCAAGGGCATGCTGGTAAAGTGATAGAGGTGAACATAACGGCAACGAAGATTCTGACAACCGATAACCGTGTGGTCATTTTGCCGAACGGTATACTGTCTAACGGAACCATCAATAACTACAGCGGCCGTCCTATCCGTCGAATTGAATGGACGGTGAGTGTGTCCTACGGCGTAGAGGCCAAGGCGTGCAAGGATGCTATCTTGGCGATTGTTCGGGAGGACGAACGGGTGCTTCTGGAGACAACGGATATGAACACGTTATATAAGGATCTGAACGTCAGCAATTTCCAGCTGTCCACGGTCAATTATCGCATGGATGCGATACCGGCACCGTTTGTGGCCTTGAAATCACTGAACGAGAGCGACATTACTTTTGTGGTGCGTGCTTGGGTCAGATCCGCGGATTATTGGGATGTTTTCTTTGATTTGCAGGAACGGTTCTATTCGGAACTGCCGAAGCAAGGATTTACCTTTGCTTATCCTCACATTGAGTTAGTGCGTTAACTAACATACCGCAGGCGGCAAGGATATCTTCGCCGCGGGAACGTCGAATGGTAGTGGTGATGCCGTTATCGGTAAGATAATCGCGGAACCACTCCATTTGTTTTTCATCCGATGCAGGGAACATCCGGTCCACTCCTTCGTGGAAGCGAATGAGGTTGATACGGCAGTTGAGTCCTTTCAACAGGCGCAGTAACTCTTTGGCATGACGGATCGAATCGTTTTGTCCGTGCCAGCAGATGTATTCGAAACTGACGCGGCGTTGATGACTCCAGTCATATTGTTTTACCAGCGCGATGACATCGGTAATGGACATCATTTTTTCTGCCGGCATGATGGCTGCGCGTTCCGCAGGAAACGGATTGTGCATCGAAACGGCCAGATGGCATTCACTTTCATCTAAAAACCGCTTCATCGCGGGGATGCCTACGGTGGAGACGGTAATGCGCTTGGGCGACCAGGCGCATCCGTACGGCGTGGTGAGAATCTCCAACGAGCGCAGCACCTGATCCGGATTGTCCATCGGTTCCCCTTCTCCCATATAGACGACGTTGCTGAGGGCTGAAAGCTGACGGCTGACGGCCAATCGGTCAATCTCAAAGATCTGGTTGAGAATCTCTGAGGCAGGTAATTGTCCGTGAAAACCCAATGTGCCGGTCATGCAGAAGCGGCACCCCATTTTACAACCCGTCTGTGTGGAGACGCATAGCGTGGCTCTGTCTTCTTCCGGGATATAAACGGTCTCAATAAATGCTCCTTTGTCCCTTTGTACATTGTCCCCTTGTACTTCAAACAGGTATTTGCGGGTGCCGTCCTGGCTGACGGCTTCCCGTACCGGTGCATGCCTGCCGATGGTGTACTGCGCCTTCAATGCCGCACGGCCTTTGAGGGATATGTTCGTCATTTCGTCAAAAGAACAGACTCTCCGGACATACAGCCATTCGGCAAGCTGCTTGCCCGCGAACTTCGGTAAACCGGCTGAAACGGCTACTTCCTGCAATTCCGCCAATGTCTTGCCTAACAGTGTTTCCATTACAGCAGATTACTCAATTGTTCATAGTATTTCGGAGAAACGGGTACCGGCTTGCTGTTGGGGATATCCAGTTCAGCCTGGATAAATCCTTCCTTGTCGCGGCGTAACACCGTCACGTGACGCGGATTGACGAAATAGGAACGCTGACAACGGATGATTCCGTGCCGTTCCATGAGTTCTTCTATGCCGCGCATGGACTGGCGTAAAGAATAATCTTTCTGTTTCTCACCTTCCATATAATGGATGGATACGTAGTTCTCCTGTGCCTCGATATAAAGAATCACATCATTGGCGATTACCAGTTTCAACCGTCCTGTACTGTCCGAGAAACGTACCAGGTCTTCGTCTTTGGCGGCATGCTTGTTGGGACGGATGTATGCAATGAGTAGCGCAAAAATCAGGTAAGGGTAGGGTAATACGAAGATGGCTACATGCAGGCAGTCGCCTAATGCGGGAAAATAACCATAGGATTTATGCCGTACGGCGATGTACAGTGCGGCAAAGGCGGAGAAGACAATCAGTTCCGTCAACGCCCAGCATATATACAGCCACCATGAGAAGGACAGATCTCTTCGCATGGCTGTAATGGGTATACGCGACGCGCACATCACTCCGATGAGTATGCAGGTGAGCATCACCGTATTGAATATGATCTGATCGTTCTCTCCGGTAGCTCCGCTGACGAAATCATATATCCATGCACTGTCGTAGAGCAGTATGAAACCTAAAAAGAAGAGAGGTATCGTGATGATATGCACCAGCATAGACGATACGGATAGAATAGATGAAGGAATTTTAGCCATTTTTAATCCTATGTTACGAAGTGACTAAAATGATTTGGCTCATATTTCGTCACTGTATTTGCTTTTTAGTCTACTTTCGGGCCATTTTGGTCACAATCTTTTGTCCCTAATCACTTTTTGTTGTACGCCTGACAAAATAGCAGTAATTTTGCATCGGTTTTTAGAAAACCATGTTATATCAACCGATAAACTTAAAACATCACAATTATGGACAAGACCTTTATTATTCAACCTGAGAGTGGTTTACAGTTCGATTGGCAAGCTATTGCCGCTAATCCGAGTGCTCATCATGAACCGAAATTGAATCTGGTTGCTTATAAAGCACTCTATACTAATAAGATTGCACAAGCGCGTGCGCGTGGAATGGAACCGGTTCTGGTCAGCCTTCCTATCATGGACGAGAATCGCTTCTTCGCCTCTATCACCACCGGTATGTCTATGCAGGAACGCATGAACATCCTCTATTGGTTGGACGGCCAGTTGCAGCGTCTGCGTAACATCCATGAGGCGTATAACCTCGCCCTCTTCCGTCTGGCTGCTACCCAGTGTGTGCATATCCTGGATATCACCAGTCCCATGCTTGCAGACTCGCATTATGAGAATCTGCTTGCACAGGATGGTATATCGCTCTCCGCAAGCGGAGAATCAATGGTCAACGACGCATATTCTTCTTTGCGTTCTCACGGGCCATGCGTTGTTGCTCACGCTGCATCTCTTCCAAGCGTTGCATAAAGCGTGACTTGGGTTTGCCTGCACGTTTCTTTTTGTTGGCTTCCATCTCAGCCAGCATCTTTTGGTCGTTGAGCGTCCAGCGGAAGATCATGGTCTGGAAGATGGTGATGAACAACGATACCAGATAGTAGAACGAGAGTCCTGCAGGATAGTCGTTGAAGATGAAGAGGAACATTACCGGCATCGCATACATGACGTACTTCATGAATTTCATGTTCGGGTCGGTGTTCTGCGACTGCATGGTGATGTAGGTGTAGCCGAAGTTGGCGATGGTCATCAACAGACAGAAGAGTGAGAGGTGGTCACCGAACAGCGGAATGCTGGTTCCGAACTCGATAATGGCATCGTACGTGGAGAGGTCGTCCGCCCAGAGGAACGCCTTGCCACGCCATTCGATAGCCGTCTGACCGAACCAGAACATAGCCATCAGAACCGGGAATTGGAACAGCATCGGCAAGCAGCCGGACAACGGACTGACGCCTGCCTGGCGGTAGAGTTCCATCGTGGCCTGCTGACGCTCACGCATCTTATCATCCGGGTATTTCTCATTTATCTCGTTGATCTGCGGACGTAATGCACGCATCTTGGCGCTTGACTTGTAGGATACGAAGACAAACGGCAGGATGATGAGTTTGATGACCAGAGTCATGAGGATAATCACCAATCCGATAGGCAATCCCCAACTCATGAACAGGTCGAACATCGGAATGACAAGGATCTTGTTAATCCAGCTTACAATCTTCCAGCCTAAGGGAACGATCTCTTTGAGGTTCAAGCCATCGTATTGCTTGAGCGTATTGTAATGGTTCGGACCCAGATAGAAGCGGAAAGCGGAAATTTTCTCTCCTTTGGCGTCAAACGGAATGTAGGTGCTGGTGGCATATGCCTTGACATAACCCGTCTTCTGGGCCATCGGCATGGAGAAGAATTTGGAATTCGTGAACACCGCGCTGTCCGCAATGAGGATGGTGGAGAAGAACTGATCTTTGTATGCAATCCATTTCAGCGGGTCACTCTCCTGGTCATCGTCCTTTCCGTTGGCATTGAGTGCATATGTGCCGCCATCTTCAAAACGGTATTGGAGTTCCGAATAACGCTCTTCGAACTTACGGCCCTTCTCATGTTGCGGAATGAGCTGGCTCCATTCGAGGCGGAGCTCATTGGCCGGAACGAGTCTTTTGATGACTGTTTCGGATTGATGGTCTTCCACTAGGGAACCGAGTTTGTCGTCCAGGTTGTGCGCTTTGATGCGGTAATAAACCATGTAGTCCTCCGATAACTCGTATTCGAAATCGAGCCATGCCTCGTCAGGACCCGCGGCTTTCAGACGGAATACCACCTTGTTGCTGTCCACCTCAACCGGCGTGAAATAGAGCGCGGATGTGCTGACGTACTTGTACGAATTAATCTCGTCCGGCAGTTGCAAGCGCAGACCGAAGGACGACTCCTGCTCGAACCCTTCCATACCTTTCAGATTGGTCTTGCCTTCTCCGAACAGACGGATAGGCTGATCAACCGTGTCCAGGCCGGATTTGTATTCCAGTAACTTTGCTTCTTTGATCACACCGCCTTTGCTGGACAGGACAACGTGTATCTTCTCGTTTTGGAGTTCAATCAGTTGTTCTTCTCCCTGTGTGGCTTCTGCGAAGATACCGTAGGTGTTCTTCAGCATGGCTGCTTTTTCTGCTGCAGGAATGTTGGCTTTGCGAATACTGTCTTCGCGCAGTAACTGCTCGTATTCCAATTGACGTTTGCGTGCGTTTTCTTTCTGCACGGCTTGAATTGAGTCTTGTTGCTCAGGTGTCAGCGGTTGCGACGTCTGCGTCGAACTGCTGCACTTCATGAAACCAATGATGATAACGGCTATCAATCCAAAGCCGATCCATGTGTTTTTATCCATTTCTTTTCGTATATAAAATTAATTTGTTAGTCTGTTCTTAGTTTTTCTTCATTCGTCCGAACATGATGCCGACGTACAAACGCGGACCGCTCGGAGTGATGAAATGATCCCATTTAACGGATTCGCCTATTCCCGCCAATCCTTTGCTGTGAATGTTGAACGGAAGCATGTAATCGATGCGAATAAGTAGTGCCATATGCTCTCCCAGACCGATCTCCATGCCGATGTACGGGTCTATGAAGAAGAAGGGCGTCTTGACGTAACTTGAGTTGTAAATGGTGGAGGTGCTGTCTGCGGGGTTGGTCTGCGTCACCTCGGCCTGATCCGGAACGTACAGCCGGCGCATGGCACCGCCTCCGATGGTCATACCGATTATCGGACGTGTCTTTCCCCAGTTGGTGTAGAAATCGCATAGCGCACCTCCCCATGCCGTACGCACGTTGGAACCCGTGTGCATCAGCGGCATCGTACTCACAAAACCTTCTGCACCTAAATGGATATGGTCTATCAGATGGGCGCGTAACGCACCGCCGAAACCATAACATACACCGGACTTGGGCAGACCCTTCACATAATCCATACTGCCTAAACCGGTGTTACTGAAAACCTTTGTCGGGTCATCGGAAAACAGATAACCGCCGTGTAGCATCATACCGCCGGAGAAGCCGGTGAATACGTGCCCGCCACTCTTACTTTCCTTGACCGGAGCACTGGCGACCTCCTGCTCCTGGGCCGTCAGACCCAAGGGCAGAAGTGCCAATAAACAGATTAATAATTGTTTTTTCATTATTCAGAGATAATATCAAAAGCGACATCCATCATGTTGGTAAACGAGTTCTGGCGTTGTTCAGCCGTGGTAGCCTCGCCGGTCAGGATATGATCGCTGACGGTGCAGATAACGAGTGCTTTCTTGCCTGCACGGGCTGCGTTCATATAGAGTGACGGAGCTTCCATCTCGTCTGCCAGCACACCCATCTTCGTCCAGTTCTTCTTACGCTCGTCTTCGCAGTAGAAGATGTCGGCGGAGAAGACGTTACCCACGTGGTAGGTATATCCGCGTTTCTCGGCTGCCTCTACGGCCTTGCGGCATAACTCGAAGTCCGCGATTGGAGCATAGTGGCCCGGTAGGTTGTACTGTGCATCCCAGTTGCTGTCGGTGCAACTGCCTTGTGCAATCACGAGGTCACCCAGATGCACATACATCTGGCGTGCACCGCACGAACCTACGCGAATGATGGTCTCTACGTCGTAGAAATTGAACAGTTCGTAGGTATAAATACCGATTGACGGGATACCCATGCCGTGACCCATCACGGTTACTTTCTTACCTTTGTACGTGCCGGTGAATGCCAGCATGCCGCGTACGTTGTTTACCTGTACAGGGTTCTCCAGGAAACGCTCTGCCATCAGTTTTGCACGCAGCGGATCACCTGCCATAATCATTGTTTTTGCAATTTCGCCGTACTGCGCACCGATGTGCGGAGTCGGACAATTCTCTTTTGCCATAATTGTGTTTTTTAAAGGTTATTATTTATCAAATATCAAATTTCAAATCTCAAATTTCAAATCTCAAATCCTCAGCTCCTCCTGTACCATTCGATGGCACGTTCAAGGTCTTCGGGTGTGTCGATGCCTACGGTCTCGGTCTCTGTCACGCCTACGCGGATACGGTATCCGTTCTCCAGCCATCGTAACTGCTCCAACCGTTCTGCTATCTCCAGCGGACTCTGTGCCAACTGTGTAATCTGCTGCAGCACATCCGCACGGAAGGCGTAAATACCGATATGCCGGTAGTATCTGCCGTCCGATGCCTTGATGGCCTTGCGGGAGAACATCTTAGCCTCGCAGGTCGTTACATCCCAATTCACTTTCGGGCTGTTCGGGTTCTCGATATCCGCCTGACTGTCCGCCGGGGTGAAGGGCCGTACCAACGTGGCTATCTGGGTGTCCTCTTTGTCGAAACAGCGCATGAGGGTCTCTATCTGTTCCGGTTGGATGAACGGTTCGTCGCCTTGTATGTTGATCACCACCGTGTCAGTGTCATTCTGTGCGCGCCAGGAAGGGGTAGTCATGCCCATGTAGGCTTCCAGACAACGGTCAGTACCGCATTTATGGTCGGCACGGGTCATCATCACTTTGCCGCCGAATGCTTCCACGGCATCGTAGATACGTTCGTCATCGGTAGCTACTACGACAGGGTCAAGCGCTTTGCATGCCTGTTCATAGACACGGCGGATGACGGTTTTGCCGCCAATCTCTGCCAAAGGCTTGCCGGGAAAGCGGGTCGATGCGTACCGCGATGGTATGATTCCAAAGTATTTCATCTTAATAAATCTGTCAATCAAATTTCAAATCTCAGCTCTCTCTATCTTAGATAGCAGCGTAATGGCTCCTGCTATCGAGCGCACATTCGTAATCGTGGCATACCGTCTGCCGGTTTTGATGCCTTTCTTGTCGGTCTCTTCGTGCAGCGAACACCGTTCGGGTCGTGTGACGGCATATTGGATGATGTTGCCGAACTGCTGTGACTGCCAGTACGCGTCTTTGCGCTGTACGAAATACATCGTCATCCGTTCGCCTTTGAGCAGAACTTTCTCGATGCCCAGGCGTCCGCATAACCAGCGTAACCGCACTACGTCCAATAGTTCCTCTGCCGGTTCGGGTAGCACGCCGAAACGGTCGATCAGCTTTTTGCGGAAGTCCAGCAGCTGCTCTTCGCTGCGCAGGCTGTCCAGTTCGCGGTATAATGTGATGCGCTCGGATATGTTCTCGATATAATCGGTCGGGAAACATACCGCGATATCGGTCTCAAGCTGGCTGTCAGGGCACCATCCCTTTGTACCTTGTACATGGTCATTTTGTACATCCGGTAATCCCTCTTCCTCGCGGAGTTCTTCCACGGCTTCGTTGAGGATACGCTGGTAGGTCTCGTAGCCGAGGTCTGCGATGAATCCGCTCTGTTCGCTGCCTAACATGTTACCGGCGCCGCGGATGTCCAGGTCCTGCATCGCCAGGTTGAATCCTGCGCCCAGCTCCGCAAACGTGCTCAATGCTTCCAGCCGTCTGCGTGCATCCTCTGTCAGCAGTTCTTTTTCCGGCGCAATGAGATAGCAGTACGCCTTGCGGTTGCTTCGTCCGACGCGGCCGCGTAACTGGTGCAGGTCGGCTAGTCCGTATCGGTCGGCGGAGAAGATGAGGATGGTGTTCACGTTCGGGATATCCACACCCGACTCGATGATGGTCGTGGAAAGCAGGATGTCATAATCGTAGTTGATGAATGCTTCCAGCCGTTCCTCCATCTCTCCGGCCGGTAACTGGCCGTGCGCCGTGACGATACGCGCTTCCGGACAGAGTTTCTGAATCCGCCGTTCGATACGCGGTAGCATCTCGATGCGGTTGTTGACAATGAAGATCTGTCCGTTACGGCCCATCTCCAGCTCGATCGCTTCCTTGATGATATCCTCGTCGTCTATGGTAATCAGTTCGGTCTGTACCGGATAGCGGTTCTGCGGCGGAGTGGTCATGATGCTCAAGTCGCGTGCGCCTAATAACGAGAATTGTAATGTTCTCGGGATCGGGGTGGCCGTGAGCGTGAGCACATCCACGTTGGTCCGCAGGCTCTTGAGCTTCTCTTTGGCCGCTACGCCGAACTTCTGTTCCTCGTCGATGATGAGCAGTCCGAGGTCATGCCATTTCACGCTCATGCCGATTAGCTTGTGCGTGCCGATGAGGATATCTATCTTGCCTGTCTCCAGGTCCGCCAAGGTCTCTTTGGTCTCTTTCGCGCTCTTCAATCGGCTCAGGTACTCGATTCGGACCGGCATGTTCGCCATGCGCTCGCGGAAGGTGTTATAATGTTGTAACGCCAGCACCGTGGTTGGCACGAGTACCGCCACCTGCTTGCCGTCTGTCGCCACTTTGAAGGCCGCACGCATCGCCACTTCCGTCTTGCCGAAGCCGACATCGCCGCATACCAGACGGTCCATCGGCATCGGGCTCTCCAGGTCACGCTTCACTTCCGCAGTCGCTTTGGCCTGGTCCGGCGTGTCTTCGTACAGGAACGACGCTTCCAGCTCATGCTGCATGTAGCCGTCCGGCGAATAGGCGAATCCTTTCTGCTGTTTGCGCGTGGCGTACAGGCGTATCAAATCCCGTGCGATATCCTTTACCTTGTCCTTGGTCCGCTCTTTGAGTCGTTCCCATGCGCCGCTGCCTAAGCGGGCTATCGTCGGTTCGGAACCCTCACGGCCTTTGTACTTGCTGATGCGGTGCAGGTTATGGATGGAGACAAACACATTCGCGCCGTCACGGTAGTTCAGCTTGATCATCTCCTGCGGCTTGCCGTTGACCGGCGTGGTCACCAGACCGCCGAACTTGGCGATACCGTGATCGCTGTGTACCACGTAGTCGCCTATCTGTAACTGGTTGATCTCGCGCAGCGTGATGATGGCTTTGCCGCGCCGTGCGTTCTCGCTGCTCATCGTCACGCGGTGGTAACGCTCAAAGATCTGATGGTCGGTATAACAGCAAATCTTCAACTCTTTATCCACAAACCCCTCATGCAACGTCGCGTTGATGCCTGTAAAGGTGAGAGGTGTTCTGTGCTCGCGACTTTCAATCGCGAGATCCTCTCCCGTAACCTGTAACCCATCACCCGTAACCGACTCAAAGATTGCTTTCAAGCGGTCTAATTGTTTCTGCTGCTCCGCCAGGATATAAACCGTATATCCTTCTTCGATATGCCGTTTCAGGTCGTCCGTCAGGATGTCAAACTGCTTGTGGAACATCGGCTGAGGCGTCGTCTCAAACGCTATCTTGCTGTATGTGGCGAACGTACTCTTCTCGTTCAGCTCAATCGTCGTGCGCTCTTCTAAACTTTCTACTAGACGACTGGCTGCTTCTTTCAACTCTAAACTTTCAACTTTAAACTTTACAATCTGCCAATCATTGCTCACCCAAACCGTTTCCTCCGGCAGATAGTTCACAATGGTACAGGTCTGACCTGGCTGATTGCTGACGGCTGACTGCTGATTGCCCACAATCTCCGCGTTCTCAACGCGAGATTTGGACAATTGGTCCTCAATGTCAAACTCACGTATACTGTCTATCTCATCGCCGAAGAAATCGATTCGGTACGGGTTGTCGTGGCTGTAGCTGTACACATCTACTATACCGCCGCGGATAGCGTACTGTCCGGGTTGGAACACGAAGTCCACACGCTCAAAGCCCAAGTCTGAAAGCTGACGGCTGATGTCTGATTGCTTCAACTCCTGTCCTACTGACAACTGAAAGCTGATGGCTGACAACTCCTCTTTCTCCGGCACCGCCTCCGCCATCGCCTCAGGGTAGGTGACGATGATGAATGGGGTTAGTGGGTTAGTGGTGTCCCCTAATCCGCTAATCCGCTCATTCGCTAATCCGCTCAAACACTCCGTGCGTTGTATCTGCGCCGCCTCATCCACCGCCCTGCGTTTCCGGCTATGCGGAAAAAAGAACACACTTGTACTTTGTACTTTGTCCCTTTGTCCTTCCAGCGACTGTAGGTCGCTATAAAAGTACCTCGCCGCTTCCTCGTTATCCATTACGATAAACAGGGGGGCGCGCATGCCGCTCAACGCGAGCGCGCGTGCAGAGGCATGCAAACCCGTCAAAAGGAGATGTTCCCCTTTTGTCTTCATCCTTTCCCGTATTGCTTTGAGTTCAGGATGCTCTGAAAACCGTATTTGCAATTCCTGTATATGCATGCGCACAATAACGCAAAATAAAATCGGGTACAAAGGTACTACAAATTTTTCAAATTTGCAAGATTTTGGGCAAAAAAAATATCGTCTATGCTCGCATATGCAGTATTTTTTGCCCAAAATCTTCTAGTTTGCACTAAAGTGCGAACGTAGATTCGGCGGGAACCCACTAAAGTGGGAGGACCGAAGGTTCTGCAAAAATTTTTCCCCAGGGTGCGAGATAAGAATGTATAACAAATATGAAATAGGTTACGGCAAAGTATACCTTTCTATCATCAGAGGCACGGACGGTGCCGTTAGAAAAAATGCTTTAAAATCTGCAAATAAATTTGCATATTCCAATTATTTTTTGTATCTTTGCAACCGAAATGAAGAGCACTTTGGAACTGGCGAGAACGTCCTTCGAAACAGTCCTAGACAATGCTTCTTTTAAACAACTCTTAATAAACACATATACAACTATTTACAGCCAATGGCACGGCATTTGAAATCTATCATAAATAACCGTTTGAAAGGCATCATTTCCTATTATGTGCCCGACACGGACATTTCCGCGACCCACACCCGCGGAGTACGCTATTTCGTGCCCGTTGACTTGGTCAGATTCTTATGGGGATCGATGGACACCGCCGCAGAAGGA